>Ga0114967_10000812_pt1 | contig 26409 bp, 19 predicted proteins | sample M_130628_MF_Meta_FD_92639 | JGI IMG/M metagenome (GOLD analysis project Ga0114967, IMG submission 92639) | Freshwater microbial communities from Lake Montjoie, Canada to study carbon cycling - M_130628_MF_MetaG | ecosystem: Environmental > Aquatic > Freshwater > Lake | place: Lake Montjoie...
AGACGTATTTTTTGACAGCAGCAGTCCACTTGACACTGCATCGATTCGATCAAAAGCAGGACTGGATCTCAAGTTGTCGTGTTCGCAAAACAAAAAGATTGTTATAGATGGAAATCTTGAGCTTAGTGCAAATCTTGATTTAAACAACAAAGACCTTGTCAATGCCGGTAATGTGACAGCGACTTCATTAACAGCGACCAATCTTACAGGTATTATGGCAACTTCAGAACAAAACGGTATTGAGAGGATTAAGGGTTGTATGTTCGTAAATGGTGGAAAATTATCGGCAAATATTTTAGAATCAGAGACTATCTTTACCAGCAACGTAACAGCGACTTCGGTATCAGCAACCAATCTTACCGGTCAAATTGCTACGCCCGACCAGTACAACATCGAAAGTATTCGAGGCTGTATTTTCAAGACTGGTAGTAATTTAGAGGTAAATAATATCAAAGTTTATGGCGAAGTGTCTAGTGCTAGCAACCTGGTTTTTGCAAGACGTAAGCTCAGTGTGCAAAGCATTCCATCACATTCAGACTTCACAATAAGTTGGCCTGATGAGGCAGATAATAATGGCATCACGTATCCAAGCGCTAGCATCACGTGCAGTACTGATAATGTTAGCTTCACTGCCAATTCTAGGGGATACTATTTGGTTACATGGTCCGTTGAGTTTGGGAATACCTCTGCAAACACGGAATTATCCACATTTATCCAGTTAGGTAACATTTCTTCAAGGAAATATGGCCGGGTAAGCGTTTCCGGGGCACCCCGACCCGTCTCACTGTCATCATCTGCAACCATATTCATGGAATTAAATTATGCGTTAAAAATCGTTGCTTCCCATACATTTGGAAGTCCGGTAAACGTTCCAAGCTTTCAAGGTGATTCGGAAAATTTTAATATGGAAATCACTATAATCAAGCTCAATTCATAAAAGAAGTTATATCCATTATTAATAACTTTTGATTTTAGCCCGTTGTTTGGCGAATATCGACCAAAAACAATTTTTCACTTTTTTCAAATATGAAAGTTTATTATCAAACCTAAATCTAACCCTAACCCTAAAAAAGTCCAAACCTTGTCTCCCTTGCTATTAAACTACTTTCCCATAATGGTCACCCGAATCCCCTTGGGGGCATGAACACGCGCCAGCGCGTCCAAGCACAGTCCTTTGGTCCATGTCACGTCAACAACGATCACGCCCGCATGGGAACGCCAGGCAGCGACCCGGACCGCGGCAGGAACGTGACTTGATTATTGGAAAGCGGCTTGTGCGCTCTCTCGAGATTCACGACTTGCTGAACACTATAATCGTTTGAAGAATTCCATAGAATCATGGCAAGATCATCAAAGGGCTTGCATAATCTGTTTGATGCTGGGGGCTCATAAGGCGCAAGTACACGCCAGAGCGAATTCCCGTGTTTACACCTAAGGTTATATCCTGGCCCGTCATCCCCGCATCGTACTTAGCTCCGGCATCACATCCCTTGACAACAAAAGTTTTTTTTTGATGACAGGGCTGGTTTTTATTTGGTTACATGGACCGTCCAATTTGACGCAAAGGGTCCAGGCAGTGACTTTGTCTCTTATTTGATGGTCAGCAACGACACCAACATCCCGTTTGGCACGGTAAACTGCGGGGTGCTATTCCTAACCGTTTGCTTGTCATCGGCTGTCACCGTGTACCTTGAGAAAGACGATTGTATTAGTATTCTCGCATTGTATACCGCCTTGAATGACTTGGCTATCCTACGCGTTCCGTCGGTGCAAGGGAACGATTTCCAGTATTCGATGCAACTCGCAATCGTGAAGCAAGCCTGAATTTGAAATGATGCAATAATTTGAAAGAAAATGATTAGCAGGTAGGTTGAATGAGAATAGAGGAGCGCACCTGCGTATCATAAAAAGCTGTAACAAAAATTTGACCAGGGATGAAAAATGTTTTTTTTTTGTGGACTGCATACTGAAGCCCAAACCTACAGTATTTATTACATTGAGTGTCAAATCGGGCAAAAAAAAAGATAAAACGATTAACTATTTTTTTATATCAAGCAACTTATAATCGACACGTGTTGAGTGAAAAATGAATTACGAGCAGTCCCAAACCAATCTCGCGCTGCGTTCCCAACATCGAACCGACGTCCGGAGAATCTCGAAAACCACAAAGTTAACAGATGTGGACTGCGGTAAGTTTCTGGTGCTAGCACTTGCGGACGACATGAGCCTTATCTTGCCAAACGCATCGACCTGCATTGGGGGTCAAGTGGACGGGATGGTTGTTGAAAGTCAATGCCGCCAAAAACGATTGGCTTACCATATATAGATTGATTTAAAATATTAAGTATTGGAAGATTGGGTATATTTGAAAAATAAAATGAGGAAAATTGTCATTCTTTATTAATCTAGTTGAATGAAGATAATGTAAAGCGATGTAGTTACGTAAGCTGTCTCACTGTCATCATCAGCAACCGTTTTCATGCTTGCAAATTATACTATACAAAAATACTTATTTACAAGTTGCATGTTTTCATACATTTAGAAGTCCAGTAAACATTCCAAGCAATCCAAGTGATTCGGATCACTTTAATATGCAAATCACAATAATCAAGCTCAATTCATAATAAAGTCATGACCAATATTAACACTTGGATTTTAGCCCGTTGTTTGGTGAAACTTGACCAAATCATTTTTTCTAATGTCTTTTTTCTAAATGTAAATGTTCAATATCCAACAAAAATTCAAAAGTGTAGCAATGATTCTCGCAGTGTCAGAAGACTTGATTTTCAAAATTGCGGGGCTGGCGAGCAACCAGACACGCTGCCGCATGCTGCTCGTGTGCCGGAGATGGAACTTGGCACTGACGTCCGGGGAGGCGCACGAGGCTTGGCTGCCTGGTAAGAAGCAGGCCTTGGCGGAGCTGTGTCTGACATGCAGCGGCGAGACCTTGGCTGCGCTGCCTCAGATGCATGCCATATTTGATTTCCTAAAGTCCGACATTATTAACGACAAGCCCGACTGGTCCGGATGCCTTTTCTTTACCGTGGTCGAGACCGGCCGGGTGGATCTGCTGCGGTTCGTCCACCACACCTGGCCCCTGTCACGCCGAGACGTGAGCTCGTGCGACAATCTCGCGCTATGCATTGCTGCAGAAAACGGCCACCTTGAGATGCTCAAGTTCCTTACCGACACGTGGCACCTGACTGCAGACGACGCGCGCGGGGAAACAAACTACGGGCTGCGAAAGGCGGCGGAGAACGGCCACGTCGACGTGCTTCGATTCATGGCTCATGTGTGGAGGATGGATGCCGACGACGCGCGGACTTATTACAACTACGCGCTGCGCAGGGCGGCAGAAAACGGACACGTCAAAGTACTTGATTTTATGTCCAAGACTTGGAACTTGACGCTTCGAAACACCTACCGCGGGGTACAAATCGGGCGAGTGGGGGGCTGGGAATACCTTCAGAATAGGGAAGTTCGCGCAAAATGGCTGGACTAGCTGGGAATCACTTTTAATGAACAATTTTTTCTTGTTATTTGAAAGGGGTCCATAAGAACACCAAAAACATTACTCGTGAAGTTGGAATAATGTTTATTTCACGTTTGTTTTCAATATTCGTCTTACCCTATCCCAGAACAATATTATTATATTTCAGTGCTTCCGCCTTTATTACCGAGGCAACGAGGGCTGCCTTTTCAGACGGGGTCGCGCTCTCTTGAAAGAACGTTTCATTTTCTTCAGGAACGCCGTAAAAGCAGACAAAAAAAGAATGCGTGCTCAAAGTGCACTGCATTGGCTTCCTCGAGGTACTGCTTTTACAATCATCGAAGCACCACAGATCTACAGACCCGTCGGGAACTGGTGTGGCACCAGAAATAAACACCGCTGAATCAGACGCCGTGGTCTGTCGATATTGCTGTGCAATTTCCACTGTGCTCTGGGACAACATCCGACCGACTTCTTGAGCAATGTCGATAAGCTCTTCTGGGATCAGAACCGCGCCCTGATCATCCCAGTTGTCTTCAAGAGCCCGCAGGCGCGCCAGGTCGATGGCAAGGTCGTTCATGAGTGGAGTATCAATATCGTGACTGTCTTTAGCAAGATATAAGTTTTGTTGTAATTTATAAAAATGTAAATAGTACAAACTTTACAAATCAATTTTTCAAGAAAATTATCTTTATTACTCGACGCCAACCACAGCAACTATACGAGCTTCACGGGTTTCCTGAGTAACCTGGGCCTGGGCGGACACATCCCCGCCAGTGCGACCGACACACTTTGTGCCCCAACATTGGGGGATTCGTGCACGTCCCATTCACGCAAAAATGCCTGCCGTGGTGACTTGGTGCTTCTGTGATGACTTGGTGATTGTGCCATTGGTGCCTGGCACAAAAGTGGTGGAAACACAAACAACACAAACTCGCATGGCCTGAGCTGTTACACGGTCCGTGCTTGTGCTGCACGTCGGCATACCAGCAAATCGCTGCTTTAGAGGTATGCTTCGCCTGAGATTTGCGTCGCCGCCCACAGCAGTTGCCCATGAATGGTGACCATTGTTGGGGGTTGGTGCCCTGAAATTGCGGGGTTTAAATTTATTTCGCCTTCGGGCCCGGGAAAGTATGTAAAAGTGCTTTTGGCAAATTAACGAAAGGACAATCCCAACATGACTTTATGTAAAAGTTCACATTTCAATGACAACAATACCAATAAAAGTTCAATTATTTGATTTGAACAGTAAAGTTTCAAAATTACTAGTAAAATTTCACCTTTTTATGCTGAACTTTTACATTTATAAGCCATTCTAACCTGGTGAATCAGCGAATTCCACAATGAAAAGACGCACCCCCGGAACTTTGGACGTGATGGGTGTCCCCGTGAGCATCTGGGCGATTGTGTTTGAGCACCTCGAGCCCGATGGGCGGACGATTCTCGCAGTAAGGGCCACGTGTCGTACCTTTTGCACTGCCCTCAACTACAATACGGGGGGGCGGTGGCGGGACGGAAAGCTCATCCCCCTGGCCCTCAAGTCCGGCTTCACCGGAAAGGAGCTCGCCGGCCTTGAATTTGGGGGGTTCTCCGTCAGGTGGATATCAACGCGCGCGCCGTCTCGCGACGCCAACGCATGGCTCGGCAGCGGCAAAGCGCACAGCCTCGAGATCGCGCAGTGCCGTGGCGCCGCCCTCGACGCGCACGCGTGGGGAGGCCTTCGTAGAGTGTCGCTTGTTGGGTGCTTCGGCGCCACCGTCAGGAACCTTTCTGCGCTGGGACGGGGACAGCTCCACACGGTTGTGCTGGCAGGGTGCGGGTTCGTCACCGACGTGTCGTCTTTGGGGACTGTCCATACACTAATCATATCCCACTGCTTTGGCGTGACGGACGTGTCTGCGCTTGGGGACGTCCAGGTTCTTGTCATGAAAGGGTGCTCGAGGGTCACCGACTTCCGTCCACTGGCGCGCGTGCCCCGTCTCAACATCAAGGGTTGTGTTGTCGACCCGGGGGTCGCCACGTGGCCGCACCGGTTCTTTGGGCATTTCGTCAACGCCAGCGCCAACCGTGGAATCTCAGATCTGAGCATGCTCTCTCTCGTCCCACGCGTCGTTGCGACGCACCTTCATGCCGTAAATGTCGCGCCGCTCGGAGAAGGAGGGGCACAATCGATCATATCGCTTAAGCACTGCCACGGGCTTACCGACGTCTCCAGGCTTGCGCGAGTGCAGTGTCTGAACCTGACCGCGTGCACTTCGCTTACGGATGTGTCCATGCTCGGCGACGTCGACGAGCTGATCCTGGATGGGTGCAACGCAATCACGGACTTCTCCGGGCTGGGCCGCAACCGCGTGCTGAGCCTCGCCTGGTGCAGGGTTCAGGACGTGAGTCGTCTTGGAGGGGTTCAGCACCTTAACCTGTCGTACTGCTCTTCTGTCAGCGACGTGTCGATGCTGGGAACCGTCAAGTCTTTGAATCTCACCGGGTGCCACCGGGTGCAGTCAGTCGCGGCGCTCAAAAACGTCGACACCCTGAGGATTCCCGGCGTCAAGGAGCCGCAGGACCTGGACGCACTTACGGGCGTGCGCGTTCTTGAGCTCGGCAGCGACAGCGACATTCGGACGCTCACGCCGTACGCGGCGTCCGTCAAGGAGTTTGAGTGCATTGGTTTCCGTAACTGGCCGTTTTCCAAGCTCCAGGCGGCGCTTGATCTGTCACCCCTTGCCGCAGCGTCGGTGGTTCGGCTTCAGGGATGGTCCGACATTCTCGACGTGGGGGCGCTCCGGAACGTGCGCACCCTTACTCTTTCTCACTGCGCGGGGGGGTTCGATGCGCGGCCTCTCGGTACGGGGTCGGTGCACGAGCTGGACCTGAGCTTTTGCAGGCACATCACCGATGTCGCGGGTCTGGGAACAATTCACACGCTCAACCTCAAGGGGTGCACTGGAGTGACTGACGTCTCGCGCCTGGGAACGGTGCACACGCTTAACCTGTCGTGGTGCACGGGCGTGACCGACGTCTCGCGCCTGGGATCGGTTCACGCCTTGAATTTGGGGGGGTGCGTCGGCGTCACTGACGTGAGCGCGCTTGGAACAGTCAAGAAGCTGGATCTGTCGCGGTGCGACTCACTTACGGACGTTAGCATGCTTGGAGGGGTGCAGGAGCTCAACCTGACTGGGTGCCTCAACATAACGCGAGTAGGCATGCTGCGCACAGTCCCGCGGTTGACGATCGCGTGCTGCCCCGCCGTTTGGGACGTGCCCATAACCCAGCGGATGCAACTGGGCGAAGACTCCCTCGTGCTTGTGTGACAATTTATTTTATAATTAAATTGTCGAAAGGTAAAATGTACGCAATGATATATTTCAATTGCGGGAGGTGAGGTCTGCGCTTGCCGTTTTTGCTAAAAAAAATAATACAGTTATGTGAAGTTTTATTGCTTGCTTTTACGAGCCATTTCCCCAAAACTCGAAAGAGATTGGGACACATGCGACATTCTGTTTTGCCGCTGGACGCTGTCCTTGGAGTCGCCGGGAAGCTCGGCACAAACAATACGGCGCGGTGCCGGATGATGCTCGTCTGCCGCGCCTGGAACCAAGCCCTGCGCACGTGCCCCGACCCGTGGATCAAAGGAAGGGCGCAGATCATTTACTGGGTTGAGAACGTCAATGACGCGAATTATGCGTGCAAAAAAATGGACGCGATGCCCTTCCTGAACAGCATCTTCCGATTCTCCAAGACCGATGCCAAGGCTCTTTTTGCAACTGCTTCAAAATATGGGCGCGTTGATGTGATGCTGTTCCTATTCGACGCATTTGGGCTTACTCCGGACGACGCACGCGCTGACAACAACTTTGTGCTTCGAAGGGCTGCCGTGTACGGACACGTTAATGTTTTGCAAATCATGACAGATGCATGGGGCCTCACCGCCACTGACGCGCGCGCTTGCAGCAATCACGCTCTCATCTTTGCTGCCAAGAACGGTCACGTGCACGTCCTCCAGTTCATGGTCGACACTTGGAGCCTCACTGCAGACGATGCCCGCTCCTGCATGAACTTTGCGCTTCGGGGGGCTGCACAGAACGGACACGTTGCCGTGTTACAGTTTCTGGTCGACAAGTGGGATCTGAGTGCTGCCGACGCCCGCGCCACAGACAACCAAGCACTCCGCTTAGCGGCTGAGAACGGACACGTCCCTGTCCTGCAGTTCATGGTGGATGCGTGGGGCCTGACCGCGGACGACGCCCGCTCCGACAGAAATTACGCGCTTCGCAGGGCTGCCCAGAACGGACACTTGCCCGTCCTGCAGTTCATGGTAAACACATGGAGCCTGATCGCCGCCGACGCCCGTGACAACGACAATTTCGCGCTTCGCAGGGCCACCCAGAACGAACACGTCCATGTAGTTCAATTCATGACTGAAACTTGGGGTCTGTAGATGGGTTTTTGCCTTGTAGAATTATTTACATAACAAACCATTTCGAGTTGCACACCTTGTGATTTTGTCACAATAGTCAACCAAATAGTCCAGAACTCATGCCCTTACCGCTGGACGCTGTGCTTGAAGTCGCCGGGAAGCTCGGCACAAACAATACGGCGCGGTTCCGGATGATGCTCGTCTGTCGCGCCTGGAACCGAGCTCTGCGCACAAGCCCCGACCCGTGGGTCGAAGGAAAGGCCGATATTTTGACCAGAGCACAATTTGAAGACACAATGGATGCGCTGCCCCTCCTGAAGAGCATCTTCCAGTTCTCCAAGGCAGAGGCTGCTCACCTGCTCTTGACTGCAGCAAGATACGGGCGCGTCATTGCCCTACAGTTCGTGGTGGAATCGTGGGACTTGTCCGCGGCGGACGCTCGCTCCGGCAACAACCACGCGCTTTGTATTGCTGCGCGGAACGGACACGTATCGGTGCTGAAGTTCTTGGCGACCGTTTGGGGTTTGAACGCGACGGATGCGCGCGCCAACAACAACTACGCACTTCGGGGAGCCGCAGAGAACGGACACGTTCCTGTCTTGCAGTTCCTGGTGGATACATGGGGTCTGACTGTGACCGACGCTCGCGCCATGCAGAACGACGCGCTCCAAATGGCTGCCCAAAACGGACACGTCGCAGTTCTGCTGTTCATGGTGGAAACTTGGGGCCTGACCGCTGGGGACGCCCGCGCCAACCAAAACTTCGCGCTTCGCTTGGCTGCCAATAACGGGCACGTCTCCGTATTGCAGTTCATGGTAAAATTTTGGGATCTGACCGCAGCCGACGCGCGCGCCTGCAACAACTACGCTGTTTGCGTGGCTGCCGAAAACGGGCATGTTGCCGTGTTGCAGTTTCTGGTCGACAAGTTGGATCTGACTGCTGCCGACGCCCGCGCCTGCATGAACTTCCCGCTTCGTGCTGCCGCCGACAACGGGCACGTTGCTGTGCTGCAGTTTCTGGTCGACAAGTGGGGCCTGACTGCTGGCGATGCCCGCGCCCAAAACAATTTAGCGCTTTACAGGGCCGCCGAGAAGGGACATTTGCACGTCATTCGGTTCATGGTGGATGCGTGGGGCCTGACGGGGGACGACGCCAACTGCGCGCTTCGATGGGCGACCCAGAACGGACACGACAATGTTCTGCAATTCATGACTGAAACGTGGCGTCTGTAGATTGAGTTCCGACTTGTAGAAATATTTACATTATAAACAAGTTGTTAAGTGCTACATTTATAAACTGATCTTCCGTTCCACACATATTCCGGAACCCATATGCCCTTACCTCTGGACGCAGTACTTGGAGTCGCCGAGAAACTTGGTCCAGACAATACGACACGGTGCCGAATGATGCTTGTTTGCCGAGCATGGAACCAGGTCTTGCGCTCTTGTCCGGGACTGTGGACCAAAGGAAAGGCTGAGTTTCTTACAATGGCGCCGTATGCGCGGGGAAGGCGTGCTGCCCTTATTCTCGACGCGCTTCCCCAGAGCCTCAACACCATCTTTCAGTTTTCCAGGACCGAAGCTGCATTGCTTCTTCCAGTAGCTGCACGATGCGGGCGCGTTAATGACATGCATTTCTTGACTAAAACCTGGAACATGACTGCGGCCGATGCTCGGTCCGCCAAAAACTATGCGCTCATTTTGGCCGCAGAAAACGGTCACGTTTCTGTACTGCAATTCCTGGTGCACACGTTTGGGTTCGACGCGACCGATGCCCGCACCGATAACAATCATGCGCTTCGTGGGGCCGCAGAAAACGGCCACGTTCCTGTCCTGCAATTCCTGGTGGATACATGGGGTCTGTCGGGGACTGACGCCCGAGCCATGCACAATTACGCGCTTCGTTGGGCTGCCCAGGGAGGCCAAGTTTCTGTCTTGCAGTTCCTGGCGGAAACGTGGGGTTTGACCGATGTTGACGCCCGCGCCATTAATAACCAAGCGTTTTGCGGGGCTGCGCAAAACGGGCACGTTTTAGTTCTGCAGTTCATGGCAGACACTTGGGGCTTAACGCCGGCAGATGCCCGAGCCGACGACAACTACGCGCTCCGCTTTGCTGCCAAGAACGCGCACGTCTCTGTTCTACAATTCTTGGTGGATACGTGGGGACTGACAGCTGCTGACGCGCGCGCCGACAACAATTACGCGCTTCGCTGGGCTGCTCATAAAGGACACTTATCCGTGCTCCAGTTTTTGAATCAAGTATGGGGACTGACAGCTGCTGACGCGCGCGGCGACAACAACTACGCGCTTCGCTTGGCTGCACAAAACGAGCACGTGTCCGTTCTCAAGTTTATGGTGGACACGTGGGGTCTGACCGCGGCAGATGCGCGAGCCGATGACAACTACGCGCTCCGCTTTGCTGCACTAAACGGGCACGTGTCCGTCCTACAATTCTTGGTGGATACGTGGGAACTAACCGCGGACGACGTCCGCTCAGACAACAATTGCGCGCTTCGCAATGCTGCACGAAACGGGCACGTGTCCACCCTGCAATTTTTGGTCGACAAGTGGAACCTATCAGCAACCGATGCGCGTGCTGGCAACAATTACGCTCTTAGTTGGGCAGCCGAGAACGGGCATGTACTAGTTCTGCAGTTCTTGGTGGACAGGTGGAACCTAACAGCAACCGACGCCCGCGGCGCCAATAATTATGCGCTTCGCAATTCTGCGCGGAAAGGGCACGTGTCCGTCCTGCACTTTTTGGTTGACAAGTGGAACCTGACGGCAACCGACGCGCGTTCCGGCAGCAATTACGCGGTTCGCATGGCTGCAGCTTACGGACACGTCCCTGTTCTGCAGTTTCTGGCCGAGGCGTGGGGACTGAATGCTGCTGATGCTCGCTCAGACAACAACTACGCGCTTCGCATGGCTGCCGAGAACGGCCATGTATCGGTGCTGAAATTCTTGGTGGACACGTGGGGACTGACAACTGCTGATGCTCGCTCAGACAACAACTACGCGCTTCGTTGGGCTGCTGAAAAAGGACACGTTCCCGTGCTGCAGTTCTTGGTCGACACGTGGGGCCTGACTGCTGCTGATGCTCGCTCAGACAACAACTACGCGCTTCGCAAGGCTGCTGAAAAAGGACACGTTCCCGTGCTGGAATTCTTGGTGGACACGTGGGGGCTCGCTCAGACAACAACTAGGCGCTTCGCATGGCTGTAATGAAAAAAAAGTTCATGCGTGAACCGTGCGGTCTGTGCCAGCACGATACAAATAAATAATTAGCACCAATTATTTACAGTTTTTTTTTGAATGTACAATACCATTTTTTTTGCTTTGGAATTTGGATACCTGGCACCTTTATGTTGGAAGTTTTATTTTCCAATTGACTAAATAGTTTCAACACATAAAGTTACAAAACTTATTTTCCGTTATCAGAAGGACTGATTTACACTATGCAAACGTTTTATTCAGAAACCATTCATTCAGAGGATAATATTCTGACCCGACAATCACCTGCGCGCATGAGATCATTGACGGCATTGTGAAAACTGCTCTCGCGCTTTCGAACTCAAAATCACCAGGCCTAGGTGATGGCAAAAATTCTTCTATTTTTTTACCCTCGCGAATCGCGCGAAATGCCTTGATGGGTCCGAACCCCTTAATGCGTGTTGTAGTGAAGTCACAGCCACACAGAATACACGCATCGATAAACTGCGGCATTGTCATGTTTAATGTTGCCAGCAGCATCTTCAAGTCGACAATAAACGGCTGACCGAGCGATACTGGCCCTTCTACCAAACTTGAGTCGCCATCGGCCAGACACGAAAGCGTCACGTCGCATAAAACCCGCGGCGCACCAAATACAAGTGCGTCCATGTCTTGTGTTATAACAAGAGAGTTGGACGGTGCAAGTGTCTGGGAAATAAGTGCACATTCGCTTTCTGCCTCGTTCTCGGCAATCATGTATGGTATGGATTCGGTGGCCAGCCTTTGCATAATTTGAATGAAGTCGTCTCGGGATGGCGGTGAAATTTTGCGTGCTTGTTTCTGATCCCTTGTTTTCTTGTTGAGCCAGTCATCGAACCACTTGTCGTTTGTCGTTGTTGCCAAGTTATCAACATTTATATCATTTTTCGCAATGGTCTCACATCCTTTGTTCAGTCGTGAATTCGCCATGCTCATCATGTTCCGGGCTTTGCAGCGTTTTGCGCTTGTGGCGGCCTTTTCTGGCAACCATTTTCCGTCAAACACAAACAAGGGTCGCGCCCCAAGCAAACGCAAGTGTTTGTTCATCTCCACAAATCTGTTTCCTACCGCACCGACGTTTCCCTCTGTTGCAGAGTATGCAAACTTGTGGACAAAAATTGCAGAATCCACAATACACAAGCATCCATTCAGTTCTGCCTTTAAGTTACTGACAGGATGCATACAGGCCCGAGCAATTTTGCTCAGATACGGTGTTAGCCCTGTAACCCCCATATTTAGGATGTGAATAGTTTGTTACGTTGGTTATGTCTTCTATTTCTGTTTTATTTATTAGGTATTCAAAAAATAAATAAATTACCATGACTTTAAACAAATGATGATTTCGATAATATATGTTACTGTAAGTTTTTTTGATTGGTGCTTTTTTTAAATTTATACTCTAAATAGTGTCTTGGGTTGGCGATTGCATACGAATTAATTACATTTTTAAGTAATTATAATAAGTAGTACAATCAATACATAGAAATAAAATAATGGATTCTAATAAAAGTTTTAGTATATAAACATAATTTATAAACATTTTTTTTCGTACCGCAGCAAAGTGGTAATAAAAGTACATGCTAAACTATTATTATAAACCCCAGCTGAAACAACAAACAATTTCGAAAAAAAAATGTCATGTTTCGATTTACAAATCGTGCCGCAAGACATTGTGATCAATATTGGCGGGGCGCTTGGATCAGACAACGCGGCGCGGTGCCGGATGATGCTTGTATGCCGTGCCTGGAACCAGGTCTTGCATTCGTGCCCGAAACCATGGACCGAGGGGAAAAATAAGTTTCTTTCCTCCGTATCCGTACATATTCAATCAAAAAATGAGCATGTGCTTGATGCTCTGGACGCGCTGCCGTTCCTGAATAGCATCTTCGAGTTCCCCAAGACAGACGCTTCGATGCTGCTCTTGACTGCGGCAAGATACGGACGGGTCGATACCCTGCAGTTTCTGGTAAGCACGTGGGGCCTGACCCCCAACGCCGCCCGCGCCCGTGACAATTTAGCTCTTCGATGCGCTGCTGAGAATGGCCATGTTCATGTCCTGCAATTCATGGCGGTCACGTGGGGCCTGACCGCAACTGACGCGCGCACCGATTACAACGATGCACTTTCACGCGCCGCAATGAACGGGCATGTACCCGTCCTGCAGTTCCTGGCAGACACGTGGGGCCTGACCGCGGACGATGCTCGGGTCGACAACAACCACGCGCTTCGCTGGGCTGCTCGTAACGGACACGTTCACGTTCTAAAGTTCATGGTGGACGCGTGGGGCTTGACCGGCACTGACGCGCGCGAAAACAACAACTACGCGCTCCGCATGGCTGCAGTATTTGGACACGTCCCCGTCCTAAAGTTCATGGTCGACACGTGGAACCTTACGGCTGCCGACGCCCGCACTTGCGAAAATTGGGCGCTTTGCTATGCTGCTGAAAGCGGGCACGTGGCCGTCCTAGACTTCATGGCGGAAACGTGGGGCCTAACCGCCGAAGACGCCCGCGCCGACAACAATTACGCGCTTCGCATGTCTGCGCAGAGGGGGCGCGTGTCCGTACTGCAATTTTTGGTTGACAAGTGGAACCTGACAGCAACCGATGCCCGCGCAGACGACAACTACGCGCTTGGCTGGGCTGCTCGTAACGGACACGTATCTGTCCTCCAGTTCATGGTGGAAACTTGGATGCTAAACGCCACCGACGCCCGCACTCGCGAAAACTGGGCGCTTCGCTATGCTGCTGAAAGTGGGCACGTTTCCGTCCTAAAGTTCATGGTGGATACGTGGGGCCTAACCAGCGAAGATGCTCGCACTTTAGAAAATTGGGCGTTTTGCTCTGCTGCTGAATTCGGGCACGTCGACGTTCTTCGGTTCATGGTGGATACGTGGGGGCTGACCGCAGACGACGCCCGGGCCAAAAACTTCTACGCGCTTCGCGATGCCGCCGAAAACAATAACTTTTCCGTTTTACAATTCATCAGGGAAACGTGGGGTATGCGAAACAACTGATATTTTTATTAAATAAATAGCAAATTTCGACAACACATTTCCCCCCTTCAAAACCATTTTAATTGCCAGGCCAAAACAAACAAAAATGCCAATTAGTCAAGAACCCGCTTGTTTATTACAGCTCCTTCCGCATGAAATGGTGGTCAATATTGCTGGGGCGATGGGGCCGGACAACGCGGCGCGATGCCGGATGACGCTTGCTTGCCGTGCCTGGAACCAGGTCTTGCGCACGTGTCCGGAACCGTGGTCCAAAGGAAAGGATTTTATTCTTTCTTGCGTGGGATACGGAGGAATTCCATCAAGTAGTGTGCAAGCACTTGATATCCTGGATGTGCTGCCGTTCCTAAACGGCATCTTTCGGTTTTCCAAGGCGGACGCTTCTAAGCTGCTTTTGACTGCAGCAAGATACGGACGGGTCGATGCCATGCATTTTCTGGTAAGCACGTGGGACCTGACCGCAACCGACGCCCGCGCCATGAATAACTTTGCGCTTCGATGCGCGGCTGAGAACGGGCACGTCTGCGTTTTGCAATTCATGACCGACACGTGGGCCCTGGCCGCAACAGACGCCCGCGCCGAAGACAACGATGCACTTTCACGCGCCGCAATGAACGGGCATGTACCCGTCCTGCAGTTCCTGGCAGACACGTGGGGCTTGACCGCGGCCGATGCCCGCAGCTACTACAACGACGCACTTCTCTGTGCTGCTGAGAACGGGCACGTGTCTGTGTTGCAATTCCTGGTGAACACGTGGGGCCTAGCGGCGACGGACGCCCGCAGTGACGACAACTACGCCCTTCGCTCGGCTGCTCGTAACGGCCACGTTCACGTCCTGGAATTCCTGGTGGACACGTGGGGCATGACCTCCACTGACGCGCGCGCCAACAACAACTACGCGCTTCGCATGGCGGCGTATCAAGGACACGTCCCTGTCCTAAAGTTCATGGTGGACACGTGGAATCTGACCGCTGCCGACGCCCGGGTCGACAACAACTACGCGCTTCGATGGGCTGCAGGGAACGGCCACGTTCCCGTTTTGCAATTTCTGGTTGAAATGTGGGGGCTGACTCTATCCGATGCCCGGACTCTTGATAATAATGCTCTTTATTTGGCAGCTTTTAACGGACACGTCAGCGTTCTGCAGTTCATGGTGGACACGTGGGGTCTAACCGCTGACGATGCCCGCGCAAACAACAACTGCGCGCTTCGCGGGGCTGCCGAAAGCAATCAAGTCGGTGTTGTTGAGTTCCTTGCTGAGACATTTGGTCTGTAGTTTTGCCTTGCCTTGGAATGCAAAGACATTTGTCAATTTGTTTTCTTTAGCAAGTTATCGAAAACTTTTGGATAGGCACATGCTTTATTTTTAATGCTGGACATTGTACTGAAGATCGCCGAAGAGTTTGGTTCAAACAACGGAGCGCGGTGCCGGATGATGCTTGTTTGCCGCGCCTGGAACCAGGTATTGCGCACGTGTCCGGAACCGTGGTCCAAAGGAAAGGAAAAGATTATTTCGTGCATAAGATCATCTGTACTAGGAATTCATCCAAACAATGATTATGCGCTTGCTGCTCTGGACGTGCTGCCGTTTCTAAATAGCATCTTCCAGTTCTCCAAGGCGGACGCTTCTGAGCTGCTTTTGACTGCAGCAAGATGTGGACGGGTCGATGCCATGCAGTTTCTGGCAAGCACAGGGTACTTGACTGCAACTGACGCCCGCGCCAACAACAACTACGCGCTTCGATTGGCTGCTTTTAATGGACACGTCCCCGTCCTAAATTTCCTTGTAAGCACGTGGGGTCTGACTGCTGCCGACGCCCGCGCCATCAACAACCATGCGCTCCGTGGAGCCGCCGAAAACGGACACGTTCCTGTCCTGCAGTTCCTTGTAGATACATGGGGTTTGACCGCAACCGACGCCTGCGCAATGCATAATTACGCGCTCCACTTGGCTGCGCAAAACGGACACGTTCCAGTGCTACAGTTCTTGGTCGACACGTGGGGCCTGACCTCAGCCGACGCACGCGATTTCAACAACTACGCGCTTCGTTGGGCTGCCGATAAAGGGCACGTTTCCGTCCTGCAGTTCTTGGTCAACACATGGGGTTTAACCGCAACCGATGCCCGAACCAGCAACAACTGGGCGCTTCGCGCAGTTATTCTTAATGGACACGTCCATGTTCTCCGCTTCATGGTGGATACGTGGGGGCTGACTGCAGACGACGCCCGGGCTTCAGACTTGTACGTGCTTGGCGAAGCCGCCTCAAACGGACATTCTTCCATTTTACAATTTATGGCGGAAACGTGGGGTATGCGAAACAACGATTTTATTTCATAAATAAATAACAAATTTTGATATTAGACACAAGAAAAATAACATACTGTGGCTTGCACGAAAGTTGGCTCATGATAGTGAGTTTTTTCTGACGTGAAAACGAGTTTTTTCTCATATTTAGAATGGTTTCCTAAGCAAAACTGTATCCTTGGCGAGATATCCGTTCAAAAAAAAATCACGTGAAAACGAGTAAAATCTACTTTCATGAGTCAACTTCCGTGCAAGCCACAGCACTAAAATTTTGAAGTTACCAGAACAAAACAAATCAAATAATCAAGAACCCCGGAAATGTTATCACTTCCAGGTGTTGCCGCAAGACACTGCAATCCGGCTACGGATACGGTCGCAGATGGCATGGCGAGGCCTCTTTGGCGTGATGTGCAAATCAAGATTTAGACTTTGTAGTTACAATAAAGAACTAATTTTTAACGAACCCCAAGTACATATATTAACGACACCAAACAAAAAAAAAAGCAGTTTACCTTGAATCCACGCTCGAACAACCGCAGGAATAATACCATACGTTTTGTTAAACCAGATTCAGAACTAATTTATCAAGGCATCCAGTCTAATCTATCCTTGCGTCTTTGAATATTGGCCTCCTATTCTCTTGAATCCTCTTTTGATCCGACTTATCCGCCCTTTGATAGAATAAGAGGGAACACGCAAGTTCGAACACGTAGTCCCGCCCTTCTCCGAGGGTCAAAGTGTAAGGCTCCCAATCATATCGGTTCTGTGTTTCAACAAGTTTTCGCATTCGCTCATTGGCTGCGTATAGGGCTGTCGGAACACACGGCCCCTCGGCTCTCACTATTTCTAAAGTTGCATATCTTGAGTACTCGCGCTGTTTGACCTGAACCCCAAAGTATAGTGACAAGTACGTCAGAATCGGCACTGCGCAAAGTTTGTATTTGTTGTCAAAAACCCCTTCAAGCCATTCTACGACAAGATGCCGATTTTTGATTTCTTGACCTTCCGGACTGGGCGCTTCCAAGTACAACTTACACAAGCATGCATGACTCTCGACTCTCTTATTTCTTTCTTTGGCTTCTTCTGTAACATAATAAATTAAAAAACAAAACACAATACCCCCTCTTAGAAGGCGGGAAGTAAGCCTTCTGCGCTGCTTCACCCCCTTTACATTGGACATCATGTAATCCAGCTCACCCTGAGTGTATAACCGGGGTCCTCCGTTGTCGGAGTAGGCTGTGTTTAGCGCGCTAACGCGTGCATCCGACACGACAGTATAAGTTCCTTTACCACAGAGAGGGGCTTTGATCATACCTTCAAATTGTTCTTTATGTATGACTGTGTATTTCGAAAAAGAAATAGCGTCGGATGGGTGGAAATCATTCAGCAATTCTAGGACCGCTTCTTTGGATACACTTCCTTTGGCCACATATTCGGACGTGACAATGTTCCTAAGCTTGAAATTCCAGGACGATCTCGGAACATTTTGAAGCCCACGCTTCTCGTTGAACCTTTTCATGTCCTCTGTCTCGTGCCCCAACTCGCCTCGCGTAATTGCCCAAACGCACCGTTCGCGATACTTGATCGAAATATCGGGCAGTTTACTGTACAAATGCAGTACACGAGTCAGCATTTTAGAAAATTCGAATTTGCTGTTCAAGTCCAAGTTATGGCTAATGAGCATGTGCAACAGTATCTCTAAACCAACTGAAGTTCGAGTAAAGTTTCGGGGCTCGCCGATCATGTCGCCGATTTCTTGCGACACGAGGCCGTGTGCCATTACCGGCTGCAGAGGCTTCAGAGGCTTCTTATCCGCATGCTTGGCAAGCATGCGTCTAAATGCTTTGCCGACTTTAGCTCCAAGCTCCAGACTTTCTGCGCTATCATATAGGGAGAATATGTCCCCATTTGTCTCTGTCAACACGAAAATGTCACCCGAACTTGGAACAGTTATGACAAACGGGGGCACTTGAAGCTCCTCCTTCGTAAACCCGGTTTTCCGAATCACTGAACTGATGCGACGACTTTCTAAGGAATACATGCACAAATTCACTAAATATCGCGATTGAATAAGGCGGAGCATCGCTTGATAATATATAATGCCTGTTATATCGAAATCGCTTAAGAATATTTTATAGGTTTCTGGCAACGAGGTCGGTGAACGAGCATTTAAAACCGTCCAGATTACCGGGAGATGCTCACATTGTTCGGTTTGTTCTTTCAAATGATCAATTATTGAAAATGACGTTTTACCCTTTTGTCTCAAAAGAAATTCATCAATATTGTCGCCAATTTCTTCGCTGTGCTCCGACAACATGTGGGCGCGCCAAAGCTCGGACCACTTGCAGTAATAATTATCTTCCAGGGGCTCAGTTTCCGTGAGTGATTGACGCTCCTTGAGAATGGCTGGGTGAACGTAGCGCCCCTCAAAGGCGGATTCTTCAAGCCACTGCGTTGGCATGTAATGGTGGTCAAGGGGGAAATAATACATCTGCTCAATTGCCTTTCTTAAGAAATGGCCAGGCTCGAATATTTCCTTGTTGATGTAATCCATGTTAGATTTGTTTTTGCCACCTAATGCAAAGGTGAATTTGCTAGAAAATGGTTCCTCGTGACTAACATCTAGGTCGACGGGAATCACAAGAGTGCTATCGTCCAGTGCTATATCACTTGGAAGTGAATGATATCCAAGCCCCTGTAGGCTTATGGCTGCAGGTTCCTGGTTGGGCATCGGGTCGGGCTGATTGTCACGATTTGAATTTATCTGAAATTGGTTCGCATAATCATTAATTTGGCTGCTCCATTGATTACGGTTCTCGTTCCATAAATTCATTTTTTTTTTTGCATCATCATCATATTGACTTAAACTTGAAAAAAAATCACTCATTTTACGCAGCACATTACTCAACATAAAATAATAAAAACCAAGAAATAGAATAGCAGTGGCGCCACATATCCTAACCCTAGCATGAAGTTTTTGCTGTGAAGTTTGTGATGTACCGGAATAGTGAAGCTTAAATAAACGAATTTTTATTAATTCCTTTTATTCCGTCCTACAAATGTCATTCCACATCTTGCCGCTGGAGAGTGTGCTCAAGATCGCCGGAGAGCTTGGTTCGGACAACAATTCGCGGTGCCGAATGATGCTTGTGTGCCGTGCCTGGAACCAAGTCTTGCATACGTATCCGGAACCGTGGTCCAAAGGAAAGAAAAAAATTCTTTCCTGCGTGGTATCATCTGAACTAGGAAATCAATCAAAAAATGTGCAGGCGGTTGAAGTCCTGGAAGCCCTCTCGCTCCTAAACAGCATATTCAACTTCTCAAGGACAGAAGCTACCATGCTGCTTACGGCTGCGGCACGTTTTGGGCGGGTTGATGTCATGCGGTTCCTTGTAAGCACGTGGGACCTGACTGTTGCCGACGCCCGCGCCGACAACAATGACGCTCTTTGCTGGGCTGCCACCAATGGACACGTATCGGTGCTAAAATTCTTAAAAGCCACGTTCGGCTTAGATACGATCGATTCACGCGCCAACAACAACCGCGCGCTCCGTGAAGCCGCAGAGAACGGACACTTATCCGTGCTTGAGTTTATGGCCAAAACGTGGGCTCTAACCGCGACCGACGCCCGCGCCATGTGCAATTACGCGCTTAACTTGGCTGCCCAAAACGGACACGTTCCAGTGCTGCAGTTCTTGCTTGACACGTGGGGCCTTACCACGGCCGATGCACGCGACTACAACAACTACGCGCTTCGATGGGCTGCCAGGGAAGGACGCATCAATGTCCTGCAGTTCCTGGTTGAGAAGTGGCGCCTGACTGCCGCAGACGCCCGCGCCCATAACAACTACGCGCTTCGCTGGGCTGCCAAGAACGGACACGTCAACGTACTTCGGTTCCTAGTGGACACATGGAGTCTTAATGCAACCGAAGCCCTTACATACTTTGGCTACAACGACGTTCTTATCTACGCTGCCGAGAACGGGCATGTGCCCGTCTTGCAGTTTTTGGTGGACACATGGGGGCTAACCGCGACCGACGCCCGCGCCCACGACAACTATGCACTTCGCCAAGCTGCCCACCATGGGCACGTATCAGTCCTGCAGTTTATGGTGGCCTCTTGGGGATTTACCGCAGACGACGCCCGCGCCACCGACAACCTCGCGCTTCGCATGGCTGCCCGAAGTGGACATGTTCCCGTGCTGCAATTCATGGTTGACAAGTGGGGTCTGGGAGTGGCCGACGCCCGCGCAGACAATAACTTTGCGCTTCGCTGGGCTGCAAAGAATGGGCACGTTAATGTTCTAAAATTTATGTCTGAAAAATGGAACATGACGGTGGAATAAATGTCTTTTAATAACATGGAATATGGTTCTCAGAATATTAAACAAAATTATAAAAACTGCAAGAAAAAATAACAAAATTTCAAAAATAAATCTCAACCAATACAATAATGACTTTTTTGGCAACCAATACATTTTTTATACTTGACGATTGAACTTTCGCTTTTGCAACCAAGGTTGTGACACGGGGCAATGGATGATGCCGCTCCAAATGAATTATAAAACTTTATCTTTATTGATCAGCCCAGAGCGAAGCAAACTCCAAAACTTTGCAAGAGCACAACTGAATTTTTACTTTTTACTGATAAATGCAGTGCCCCATGAAAGGCGCCCCTCAAGAAAGTCCCCGCGCCATGTAAGACTTCAGTATGAATAAAACGAATTCAGCTTCAGAAGTTTCTTTTTCAATTTGCCAAGAAGTTTGTATTTCAGCATGCACTGGGTGACGAAACTGGCCATCGTCATTGGCAGGGTCGCCTGTGTCTTTTAACAAAGGCTCAAGAAAAGCAAGTTCTATCTATGTATATTTCAGCTGGCATGTAACCGGACTCGCGATGTCGGCACGTTTTTATATGTCATGGCTGAGGCAAGCATGGACGAATTTTCTATTAAAAACTTAAAATCTGTCCCAACGTTTCGCACCGCCAACAAATGTCATTCCAAATCTTGCCGCTGGAAAGTGTGCTCAAGATCGCCGAAGAGCTGGGTCCGGACAACCGTTCGCGGTGCCGAATGATGCTTGTTTGCCACGCCTGGAACCACGTCCTAAGCACGTGTTCCGAACCGTGGGCAAGAGGCATTGGCGAGATTCATTTCAATGTGAATTTTGCTCAAACAAAGCATGCTTGTAATGTCCTGGACGCGCTACCCCTACTGAAGATCATATTTCGGTTATCCAAAGCCAAAGCTATAATGCTGTTTCATAATGCGGCAAGTCGTGGGCGTGTCGATGCCATGCAGTATCTGGTGGATGCGTTTGGTCTTATCTCGACTGACGCCCGCGACCACGACAACTATGCACTTTGCGGGGCTGCACAAAATGGACACGTAAATGTCATGCAGTTCCTGGTGGACACGTGGGGGCTGACCGTAACCGATGCGCGCGCCAATGACAACTGTGCGCTTCGCTGGGCGGCAACTAAGGGACACGTCTCCATTCTGCAGTTCCTGGTGGACACGTGGGGGCTAACCGAGACCGACGCCCGCACCGACAACAATTACGCGCTTCGAGGTGCTGCACAGAACGGACACGTCCCCGTTCTACAGTTCATGGTGAACACGTGGGGCATAAACGCCACCGATGCCCGGGTCGACACAAACTACGCGCTTCGCTGGGCTGGACATAAAGGACACGTTTCTGTTCTGAAGTTCATGGTGGAAACTTGGGGTCTGACCGCGTCCGATGCCCGTGACTATAACAATTTCGCGCTTCGCTGGGCTGCAGCAAGCGGGCACGTGTCTGTCTTGAGATTCATGGTGGAAGCGTGGGGCCTGACCGCGGCCGATGCCCGCGCCGAGCACAACCAAGCGCTTCGCTGGGCTGCAGCAAGCGGGCACGTGTCTGTCTTGAAGTTCATGGTGGAAGCGTGGGGCCTGACCGCGGCCGATGCCCGCGCCGACCACAACCAAGCGCTTCGCTGGGCTACCCAGAACGGACACGTCCATGTACTGCAATTCATGGCGGATACGTGGGGCTGTGAAGTAGGCGATGAATCGTACGAGTGTCCAAAATAAACGAATTTTTACTCAATACATGTCAATAGAGATTATTACCGAAACACATGTCAATCCACATCTTGCCGCTGGAAAGTGTGCTCAAGATCGCCGGCAAGCTGGGTCCGGACAACAGCTCGCGGTGCCGGATGATGCTTGTTTGCCGCGCTTGGAACCACGTCCTGAGCACGTGTCCTGACCCTTGGACAAGAGGCATAGGCGAGATTCGTTTCAATGCAAACTTAGGTCAAACAAATCATGCGTGCCATGTTCTGGACGCGCTACCCCTACTGAAGATCATATTTCGGTTATCCAAAGCCGAAGCTCTGTTGCTTCTTCATACTGCTGCAAGGTGGGGGCGCGTCGATGCCATGCAATTTCTGGTGAATACGTTTGGTCTGACCTCAGCAGACGACAACAACAACTGTGCGTTTCGAGGGGCTGCACATAATGGTCACGTAAATGTGATGCAGTTTCTGGTGGACACGTGGGGGCTGACCTCAACAGACGACAACAACAATGACGCCCTCAGAGGTGCTGCACAGAACGGACACGTCCCCGTTCTACAGTTCATGGTGGACACGTGGGGGCTGAACGCGGCCAACGCCCGCATCAACAACAACTATGCGCTTCGCTGGGCTGCACATAAGGGACACGTGTCTGTCCTAAAGTTCATGGCGGAAACGTGGGGGCTGAACGCGGCCGACGCCCGCGTCAACAACAATTACGCGCTTCGCTGGGCTGCAGCAAGCGGGCACGTGTCTGTCCTAAAGTTCATGGTGCAAACGTGGGGCCTAACCGCGGCCGATGCCCGCGCCGAGCACAACCAAGCGCTTCGCCGGGCTGCAGCAACCGGGCACGTATCTGTCTTGAAGTTCATGGTGGAAACTTGGGGTCTAACCGCGGCCGACGCCCGCGTCAACAACAATTACGCGCTTCGCTGGGCTGCTGCAAGCGGACACGTGTCTGTCTTGAAGTTCATGGTGGAAGCTTGGGGCCTGACCGCGGCCGATGCCCGCGCCGGCCACAACCACGCGCTTCGCTGGGCTACCCAGAACAGACACGTCCATGTAATGCAATTCATGGCGGATGCGTGGGGCTGTGAATAGGCGATGATTCGTACGAGTGTCCAGATTAAACGAATTTTTATTCATTACATGTCGACAGAGATCATTACCTAACCACATGTCGTTGCCGCTGGAAATTGTGCTCAAAATCGCTGGCGAGCTGGGTCCGGACAACACGCCGCGGTGCCGGATGATGCTTGTTTGCAGCAGCTGGAGCCGTGCCCTGAGCATGGGCCCCGAGTCTTGGACCAAAGGAAAAGAGAAACTTCTTTATCTGGCGGAATTCCCATACGATGATAAGTTTGCCTGCGATATCCTGGGCGCGCTGCCGTTCCTGAACAGCCTCTTCGAGCTTTCCAAGGTCGAAGCTGCTGTTTTTTTCCGAACTGCGGCAAGATACGGGTGTGTTGATGCTATGCAGTTCCTAGTGGAAACGTGGGGTCTGACTGCATATGATGCGCGCGCCTGTAGCAACAGTGCTCTGCGCAGCGCTGCCGAGAACGGGCACGTCCCCGTTCTGCAATTCATGGCAAGCACGTGGGACCTGACTGCAAACGACGTCCGCGCCCACAACAACCACGCGATTCGGTGGGCGGCCCAGAACGGACACTTGGCCGTCCTGCGCTTTTTGGTGGACACGTGGGGACTGACTGCTGACGACGCCCGCGCCGCCAACAACCTCGCGCTTCGCTGGGCTGCTCAGAACGGACATGCGCAGGTTCTGAAGTTCATGGCAGGCGCGTGGGGCCTGACCACGGCCGACGCGCGCGCTGCTGACAATTATGCACTAAAATTGGCCTCCATGAACGGGCACGTTGCCGTCCTGCAACTTTTAATTGACACGTGGGATTTGACCCCCGACGACGCCCGTGCCGAAGAGAATTGGGCGCTTGGCTTTGCTGCCCAGAATGGCCACGTTTCAGTTCTAAAGCTGATGGTGGAAACTTGGGGCCTGACCAAGACCGACGCCCGTGCCAGAACCGACCACGCTCTTCGCTGGGCTGCTCATAATGGACACGTCCCCGTTTTGAAGTTCATGGTGGAGACGTGGGGACTGTCCGCGAGCGACGCGCGCTCCATGAAAAATTGGGCGCTGCGCTGGGCTGCGCGCAATGGCTACGTTTCCGTTCTCCAGTTCCTGGTTGAAACGTGGGGCCTAACCTCTTCCGACGCCCGCACTCTAGACAACTTAGCTCTTTGTTGGGCTGCCGAGAGCGGACATGTTTCTGTCCTCCAGTTCATGGTGGACACGTGGGGGCTGACTACAGCTGACGCCCGCGCCAACAGTGATCTCGCGATTCGATGTGCTGTCAAACACAACCACGAACACGTTCTAAAGTTTATGGAGGATATGTGGGGCGTGACCGCAGCCAACACCTATTTGCTTGGCTAGTGCAACGCTCTTAGATTTCTGCTTCAAGAGTTATAAACCAAAAAAAAATGTATTTTTTTTTATTTGTTTTTAAGACGAACATCTGTAAAAGTTCGTTGGTGTCAGTAAACTTGTGAACTTTGAGTACCTCCGTCCCAAGCTTACAGTGACTAACCATGCCAATTCGGCCCTTGCCTCATGACATTGTGCTTAAGATTGCTGGGGGACTAGGCCCAGACAACGCAACGCGGTGCAAAATGATGCGCGTTTGCCGTGCCTGGAGGCATGCCCTGCGCACTTGCCCCGAGTCATGGGCCGCAGGAAAGGCAAAGCTTCTTTACCAGGCCGAGAACGTAAACGACGAAAAGCTTGCATGCAATGTCATGGACGCGCTGCCTCTTCTAAGCGGGCTCTTCAAGTTGTCCAAGGCCGACACTGGTGTCCTTTTCCGGACTGCTGCAAGATACGGGCACGTCGATGCCATGCGGTTCCTCGTGGACGAATTCGGGCTGACTTTGGACGACGCGCGCGCTGATGACAATCGCGCGCTTCGCTGGGCCGCAAATCATGGCCATGTTTCCGTCCTGCAGTTCATGTTGCACACATTGGAGCTGACTTCCGACGACGCGCGCGCCGACGACAACTGCGCGCTCTCAGTAGCTGCCTACAATGGGCACGTCAATGTTCTGCAGTTCCTCGCGGATGCAATGGGGCTGAACGCCACCGACGCCCGCGCGGACAACAATAGCGCGCTTCGTTGGGCTGCCCAGAACGGGCACGTCAACGTCCTGCAGTTCATGGCGGAAACATGGGGCCTGACCGCCACCGACGCGCGCGCTGCTGGCAACCAAGCGCTTGTCTTTGCTGCTGCGCAGGGACACGTCCCCGTCTTGAAGTTCATGGTGGACACCTGGGGCCTGACTGCTAATGACGCCCGCGCATACAGTAACTACGCGCTTTGCAGGGCAGCCCATAACGGACACGTGCCCGTTTTGCAATTCCTGGTAGACGCGTGGGGTCTGACTGTGGACGACGCGCGGGTCGACAACAATCGGGCGCTTCGCTGGGCTGCCCGAAACGGACACGTTGCCGTCCTGCAGTTCATGGTCGACAAGTGGGGCCTGACCGCGAACGACGCTCGCGCAGACGACAACTACGCGCTTCGCTGGGCCACCGAAAGCGGATACGATCCTGTGCTGCGATTTATGACCGAGACGTGGGGTCTGTAGATTAAGTAAAAATGAGAAATGGATTGCACGTGGGTGGGGTAAGCTTAAGCTTAGGTTAGATTAAGGAAACGAGATGTTGAGTTTTTTTTTGTGGGGGGGGGGGGCAACTTAGCCGTCCTTTGTGGACCCCCCAAAAGTTAACTTGGGTTGTTTTTTTTTAGTTTACGTTTATTATCAAAATCGTATTTAAAACATATAAATAAAGCAAC
>Ga0114967_10000813_pt1 | contig 26385 bp, 21 predicted proteins | sample M_130628_MF_Meta_FD_92639 | JGI IMG/M metagenome (GOLD analysis project Ga0114967, IMG submission 92639) | Freshwater microbial communities from Lake Montjoie, Canada to study carbon cycling - M_130628_MF_MetaG | ecosystem: Environmental > Aquatic > Freshwater > Lake | place: Lake Montjoie...
AAGGCAATAGGTCCATGCTTCATTTCAGCTGCAGGATATCCTTCGGCATGAATGTATGAGATTTCTTTTAGTTTCAAAGCTCCTTCTAGCGCAACTGGGAAATTGTATCCTCTACCTAAGTACAAACAATTTGATGCGTTTTTGAACTTTTCAGCAATTTCTTTAGCCTTATTATTAGATTCCAAAGCTTCTAATACTTTTTCCGGAATGACTTCTAACTCTTGTAAGTATCTGTGGAAGTCTGAATTTGACAAAGTTCCTTTGGCTTTGGCCAATCGCAAAGCTATCATGGTTAGCACTGTAATTTGCGTTGTAAATGCCTTTGTTGAAGCAACTCCAATTTCTGGGCCAGCATGCGTGTATGCTCCTGCATGTGTTTCTCTGGAAATAGAAGAACCTACAACATTACAAACACCAAACACAAAGGCTCCTTTTTCTTTCGCCAATTTAATAGCTGCCAAGGTATCGGCTGTTTCACCCGACTGCGAAATTGCAATGACTACATCGGTTGAATTAATAATTGGATTTCGATATCTAAATTCAGAGGCGTATTCGACCTCAACTGGAATACGAGTAAACTCTTCGAAAACATACTCTGCTACTAAGCCAGCGTGCCAAGAGGTACCGCAAGCCACAATTAAGATTCGCTGTGCATGAAGAAACTTTTCGATATTATCTTCGATTCCTGCCATTTGAATGATTCCCTCATTGGCGTGTAATCTACCTCGGTAGGTATCTTTAATAACATTAGGCTGCTCATAAATTTCTTTGAGCATGAAGTGATCGTACCCACCTTTTTCTATTTGCTCTAAATTCATTTGAAGCTCTTGAATGTATGGGTCCACTAAAGAATCATCTTTAATTTTTCTTATTTTTAAAGGTTTGTGCAAGCGTATGATTGCCATTTCTTCATCCTCCAAGTAGATTGCATTCGAAGTATATTCTATGAATGGCGAGGCATCAGAAGCAACGAAAAACTCGTCTTTACCAACACCTATCGCAAGTGGACTACCCAATCTTGCTGCTACAATTTCATCTGGATTTTCTTTATCAAAAACACAAATTGCGTAGGCACCTACCACTTGATTCAAAGCAACTTGCACTGCTTTACCAAGTTTTAAATTTTCTTTCTTTTTAACTTCTTCAATAAGATTTACAAGAACTTCGGTATCCGTATCCGAAGTAAACATATACCCTCTCTTCTGTAATTCTTTTTTTAGTGGCTCATAATTTTCAATGATTCCATTGTGAATGATTACTAAATTACCTGAATTAGAAATGTGTGGATGCGAATTAACGTCATTAGGAACACCATGTGTTGCCCATCTCGTATGACCCATTCCTATCGTTGCCATAGAATCGGCAATAGACGTAGAATTTGATTCAAGGTCGGTTACCTTTCCTTTTGTTTTACTGATACTAAGTTCCTTTCCATCATACAACATGATTCCAGCACTATCGTATCCTCTATATTCCAATCTTTTTAATCCTTTAATTACTACAGGATAAGCCTGTCTGTGTCCTATATAGCCAACAATTCCACACATAATCTTACGTTATTAATTAGGTTTGGTATAAAATATTTCAAGTTTTAATTTTTTCGCAGCATCATCAGTAGGACTAGTGTTAGTTCCATAAAGAATAATCCCTAAAGGATTCATTACTGATAAACTAGGAGCACTTATTACCGCATCAGAACCTGGTGTCTGTCTTTTCGAATAGGTGGAATGATCACCTCCAATATTCTCAGTAACCACTAATCCGAGTTTGACATTGGTAGAATCCTTGTTAATTAGATTTCTAACATGACTCGTAATTCTAATTTTGTATTTAAAGGCCTTCTGCCCTTTCGATTCATTTACTACTTTACCTTCTTCATTAATAAAAATTCCACCGTAAACGTATTTACTTAACTTGGGAAAACTTGGAAGAGATGTTCCATCTTGCGAATAATCTACAAGTAGTTTTTTGTTTTTGACGTCATACAAATAGATACGATTTGCAACTCTTTTGTTAAGTGCCATAGCGGTCTGATCAACATAAAAAGTTAAATTAGCCTCATTGATCAACCAATCCTGAGCCCTAATATTGTCTATTTCGTCTGAAACACCATTTGGACCGGTAACTACATATTTTAAATTGGTATCGCTAATAGGCAAATTCGGATTATAGGTAGAACTTATTAAATATTTAGAATTCGTATAACTTACGGGAAGGTTCGAGTTGTAATTAGGATTTGGTGCTAAGCCTTTCAAATCGGTCGATCCGAAAACGTCGATAAGTGCCATTGAACCTGCGCCTCCTTTTACAAATAATCTACTAGCTTCCTGCCCTGCATTACTCATCGCTGCATTGTAATCTCCTGTGCGCGTATTGTTCAACAAACTTACCGTTCTACCCGTTAAATTTAAAGCATAAGACTTATTAACTCTATCATAAGTTACGGTTGTAGAACCATCATCATTGACAACCGTATTCTTTTTATCTTCTTTGTAATAAAGGGTAATCTTTCCGTTTGCAAAATTCAACATAGCCATGTTTCCTGGATTACCAATACTTGTTGTCTTAAAATACAATCCTCTAAAATAATTTTTAAACACTTCATTGCTGGCCAACTTACTAGTTGGACCGTTAAGTATCAAATCATTAAAAACAGTTTTGTTGAGATGCAATCGCATGGAAGGAACAGAACGGGGATAGGTCGGCGTCACCCCATCATCGTCTAGCACCATTGTTTTATGCTCTCTTTTATCAAAATAAAATTCATTGTTCTCCCACTGATCAGCACTATCATTCAATAATACTGGCACTTTATTAGCATCTATTAAAGCATCTTGACTGGTGTAGTACAATTGCTTCGCGCCAAACGATTGGTCGGGATCAAAATCTCTTAAATAATAATTGGATTGGTATAAACTTAATTTAAACTTAGACCCTTCAGTGCCATAAATTGAATCTAACGAATAGGTATGTTTCCCTTCATCATCCGTATCTTCCAAAGTACTAAAATACGGGATGTCTACAATAACACTATCCAAAACCGGCAACGTTTGATAGTCGCCAACTACTTGGTTGTTAAAGCCGGGGGCTTCACTACTCAAAACCACTTGCGTTACAAAATTTGCTTGTGTAGTTCCAAAGGCAGGGTCTTCATAAAACCCTAAAGGATTTATGGCTAAATCATTAGAAGAAATTGGTCCTAAATCTTGATTCACGGCCTTTATGGAAGCTCCGGTATAATTATCAAAACCGTAATGGCTTTCTCCAACAATGTCCGTTCCTAATTGATCATAATCCTTATCACAAGAAAGCAATAGTGATGCAGCAATTCCTATTATTAATAAAGGTTTAAAAAGTGATTTATTGTACATAAAATTAATAGTGTTAAGCAAGCATACTTTTGTAAAAATCAGTGTATGCTTCAGCAAATTTATCTTTCGAGGCGAAAGGTAAAAAAGGTTTTTCCGAAGATTCTATATATTTTGTTAAACTTGCAGACACGTTTTCTGAAGCTACAATAACCCCATCAGAATGTGCAATAGAGGCCATGATAAGGCTTTCATAATTGGGTGTTTCCAATTCTTTGATTGCCTCATGAGGAATATTATCAAACTGTATCTTGTTAATCATATCCATATCCAATGTCCCTTCAAAAGATTGACTATAGATCGAAGTTACTATTTTAGTATGCGAAAACAAAGCTTCGTCTTTATAATAATGCTTCATATAGATTGGTAACAAACTTGCCATCCATCCGTGAACATGAATAATATCGGGAACCCAATTCAATTTCTTTACGGTTTCCACGACCCCTTTTGCAAAGAAAATGGCACGCTCATCGTTATCAGGATATAAAACGCCATCTTCATCACTAAAGGTGGCTTTCCTTTTAAAATATTCGTCGTTATCGATAAAATATACTTGAATTCGCTCTTTGGGTATAGATGCTACCTTAATTATCAGAGGCATGTCTAAATCATTTACTACCAAATTCATTCCCGATAATCGGATAACTTCATGCAATTGATGCCTTCTTTCATTGATATTTCCATATCTGGGCATAAATATTCTGATTTGTCCGCCTTGATCATTAATCATTTTGGGAACGTCATAGGACATCAAAGAAACCTCATTTTCAGCCAAATACGGCACCACTTCAGATGATACATACAATATCCTCTTATCTTCCATAATCTAATTTACTTTACTTATTGGCAATAAAAAACAAGCAAAAGTACAAAAATTTATGCATTTATTTATGAAAATAGTAAGTTTGCAACTCATTTACCGAAAGCCAATGTGCATTTTTTACACTCAATCTGAATTAGTTTCTCACTTGACTGCTATTTCAAACCAAGAAACCGCAATTGGTTTTGTGCCAACTATGGGTGCACTTCACGATGGACATCTCTCATTAATGAGAGAGGCTCTTGATCACAATGATTATGTTGTGGTCAGTATTTTTGTAAATCCTACGCAATTTAACAACGCTGAAGATTTAGCTAAGTACCCACGCACACTTAATGAAGATGTGAAAAAAATCGAATCACTATCGGATCAAATTATCATTTTTGCTCCTAGCGTCGCTGATATTTACAAAGGCAATACGGTTTCACAACCATTTGACTTTGAAGGATTAGAAAATCAAATGGAAGGTAAATTTCGGCCAGGACACTTTGATGGCGTTGGCACTATTGTAAAACGGTTATTTGAAATTGTGAAGCCAACGCATGCTTATTTTGGCGAAAAGGACTTTCAACAATTACAAATCATCAAAAAAATGGTTAGCAAATTAAATATCCCTGTTGTAATCGTAGGATGTCCTATTTTACGGGAAGCCAACGGCTTAGCTATGAGTTCTAGAAATGAAAGACTTACGCCGCAACAGCGAAATGATGCAGCACTACTATTTGAAACACTGCAACATGCGAAAGAATTTTTTAAAACAAAATCGGTGCAAGAGGTAAATGAATTTGTGTTGGCCACATTTGAAAACCAAAAAGAGTTTGAATTAGAATATTTTGAAATTGCAGATGAGGCAACACTTTTGACTTGTAATCAGAAAGACGAAACCAAAAAATACCGTGCTTTTATTGCCGTTTTTGTTAACAATATCAGATTGATTGATACCATTTCATTAAATTAATTTACTTTTGCCCCATGCATATCCAAGTAGTAAAATCTAAAATTCACCGTGTAAAAGTTACGGGTGCCGACTTAAATTACATCGGCAGCATCACCATTGACGAAACGTTAATGGACGCTTCAAACATTATCGAAGGGGAAAAAGTATCGATTGTCAACATCAATAATGGCGAGCGTTTTGAAACCTATGCTATTAAAGGGCCGAAAAATTCAGGAGAAATAACACTTAACGGACCCGCGGCACGTAAAGTTCACAAAGGCGACATCATCATCATTATGTCCTATGCTTCCATGGACTTTGAAGAAGCAAAAAACTTTAAACCTTGGTTGATTTTTCCAAATGAAACCGATAATTCTTTGACCTAAAGCAATTGAAAAAGAAAATTGGCAAATGGGTTTCCATCCTACTTCCATTATTATTGGGAGTATACTTAATGTATTATAAATACAACGAATTTACCCCAGAGCAAATTGCCGAAATGAAAGGCTATTTCAAAAACGCAAATTACTATTATATCTATCTATCCGTTTTTGTAGCTCTTTTTGGCTTCGTATCTAGAGCCTATCGCTGGAAATTTTCAATTGAGCATATGGGTTACCGTTCGCATTTTCACAATAACTTGATGGCCGTTTGCGTAGCATATTTCATGAATTTAACCATTCCAAGATCAGGGGAAATATCGAGAGCTTTAATATTAAAAAAATACGAAAATATTCCTTTTGACAAAGCTTTTGGAACCATAGTAGCGGAGCGAGTCGTTGATTTATTTATCTTTTTCTTATTTGTAGTCGTTTCATTTCTAGTGCAATTTGATTTACTAAAGGATTATATCTTAGCTAAAATTCCTTTCGAGAAGATAATGATACTGGCGGTGGTTGGCGTAATAGGCTTTGTCTCCCTTTTACTGATTTGGAGGTATTCCAATTGGAAAATAGTCGCAACTTTAAAAGAAAAATTTGCAGGTCTAACCGAAGGAATGATGAGTATCGTGCGAATGAAAAATAAATGGTGGTTTTTATTCCATTCTTTTTTCATCTGGTTTATATACATTCTCACCTTTTATGTCACCATATTTGCGCTTAAAGAAACCAGTCATATTGGCTTTGGCGCGGTAATAATAGGATTCGTAATAGGCAGTTTAGCCATTGGTTTTACCAACAGTGGCTTCGGAGCCTTCCCTTTACTTATCGCTGAAATCTTTATGCTTTATGGAATTCCTGATACGGCAGGAACTGCCTTTGGCTGGTTGGCCTGGATTTCTCAAACCGCACTCATGATTGTTTTGGGGGGATTGTCCTTTTTATTACTTCCGATAGTTAACAGGAATAAATAATTTTGTTATCTTGCTTGTCATTTAATGCCAATCCTTGTTTAACCCAAAACCACATTCATGAAAAAGCTTCTTTTGTTCATTATTCTGATCTGCTCTAATGCCGTTTTTTCGCAAAAAAGAATATTGGACACGATTACTTCACAAAAACTAAATGAAGATCGCGAAATCACTATCGGCCTACCACCTTCATATCAAAAGAATGTTAAACAAAATTTTCCCGTTTTAGTATTACTGGATGGAGATTTCCTTTTTGACCCTTTTCAAGGTGCACTGAGCTATGGTTACTATTGGGATGACTTGCCCGAAGTAATTATTGTAGCCATCCATCAAAACAAAAACAACGAACGTGACACAGATTGTACAACAGAAGCTACCACAGGTTTACCAAGTGAAAAAGGTGAACAATTCTTTGAATTTATTGGCATGGAGCTTTTGCCTTATATCCAAAAAAAATACCGATGTGCTCCTTTTAAAATTATTGCTGGCTTAGATACTACCGCTGGTTTTCTAAATTGTTACTTGTATAAAGACAATCCCGTTTTTGATGCTTACATTTCGATGAGTCCAGAACTACCTGCTGGAATGGAAGAACAAATTCCAGATCGCTTAGCAGCCATACAAAAACCTATTTTCTATTATCAATCTATAGCCGATGGGGATGTCAAGAAAATGAAAACACGAATTCAAGTAATGGATGAGGCCATTAAAAAGGTCACAAGTAAAACCTTAAACTATCGCTTTGAGGAATTCAAAGGGTCTTCCCATTATTCCCTTGTATTGTATTCAATCCCTGATGCCTTGTACCAAATTTTCTCGGTTTATCAGCCAATTTCAATGACCGAATTTCAAGAAAAAATTGCCACATTGCCGTCTGGCTATGTTACTTATCTTACTCAAAAATACGATATCCTGGAAAAATCGCTCGGGCTTAAAGTTCAAATTCGTTTAAACGACTTCAAAGCTATTGAGGCTGCAATTCTAAAAAACAAAGCCTATGACGAGTTTGATCAATTAGCGCAATTGGCTAAAAAAGATTACCCAAAAAGCATGTTAGCCGATTATGAAATGGCTCAGATGTATGAAAAAAAAGGCGACAATGCTAAAGCCGTAAAATCATATTTGGCCGCTTTCCAGAGAGAAGAAATAGGCGATTTAACTAAAGATATGATGATTGCCAAATCGGATGAGTTGAAAGCTACCTTACCTAAAAAAGGGAAAAAAGGCAAAGCAGAACCTGTTGTAGAAGAAACGCCTACTACAGACGTTCCGCCGACCGACACGCCACAAGCGGATACGCCTCCAACTGATACGCCATCTGAAACCCCTCCTCCTACTGAAACTCCTGTGGAAGAGAAAAAACCGTAAGAATGTCCAAACTCAAAACTACTTTCTTTTGTCAAAATTGTGGTGCTCAATACGCCAAATGGCAAGGGCAATGCAATTCTTGTAAAGAATGGAATACCATAGCGGAAGAAATTATTCAAAAAGAAGAAAAATCTAGTTGGAAACCTACTACCTCCGAAACCAAAAGAGTTTCTAAACCGCTCAAAATAAAAGAAATCGATTCGACGCAGGAAGTCCGCATGGACACTACCGACGGCGAATTGAACAGAGTGCTGGGAGGTGGCATAGTGCCGGGCTCGCTCATCCTTTTGGGTGGTGAACCAGGCATTGGAAAAAGCACCTTGTTGCTACAGATTTCGCTAAAATTGCCGTTTAAGACACTCTATGTTTCGGGCGAGGAAAGCCAAAAGCAAATCAAAATGCGTGCGGAACGAATTAATCCCGATAGTGAAAATTGCTTGATTCTAACCGAGACGAAAACCCAAAATATCTTTCGCCACATCATAGAAGTGGAACCTGATATCGTCATCATCGATTCCATTCAGACCTTGCATACCGACTTTATCGAATCAACCGCTGGTAGCATTTCTCAAATTAGAGAGACCACCGCTGAATTGATCAAGTTTGCCAAAGAAACAAATATACCGGTGATCTTAATAGGCCATATTACCAAAGATGGTAACATAGCCGGCCCGAAGATCTTGGAACATATGGTGGATACGGTACTCCAATTTGAAGGCGATCGAAATCACGTGTACCGCATCTTACGCTCGCTAAAAAACCGCTTTGGTTCAACAGCCGAGTTAGGAATCTACGAAATGCAAGGTTCTGGATTGCGAGAGGTTTCCAACCCTTCTGAAATTCTGATTTCGCATAGAGAAGAAGAACTCTCAGGCACTGCCATTGCCTCAACATTGGAAGGTATGAGACCATTGATGATTGAAATTCAAGCACTAGTATCTACCGCCGTTTATGGTACACCTCAACGCAGCACCACCGGATATAATGCCAAACGCTTGAATATGATCTTAGCGGTTTTAGAAAAGCGTGCTGGTTTTCGTCTGGGGACCAAAGATGTCTTTCTCAATGTTACGGGAGGTATTTCTGTGGATGACCCAGCGATTGATTTAGCCGTTGTCGCTGCTATTCTATCTTCCAATGAAGACATAGCCGTTGGAAAAGACGTATGCTTTGCCGGAGAAGTGGGCTTGTCAGGAGAAATACGTCCTGTTAATCGTGTGGAACAACGTATTCAAGAGGCAGAAAAACTTGGTTTTGCTACTATTTTTGTTTCTAAGTACAATAAGATTGCACTCAAAAACACAGTCATCAAAGTAGTTTTAGTGTCTAAAATTGAAGAAGTAGTCGAACAATTGTTTGGGTAATACTCGCTAAATGAAACTTCCAAAACGAAAAATAATACTATCGCTAAAGATTGCCGGTATCCTTTTACTACTGAGCATCATACTGGTTTTTGTTTTTAGAAACGCTTTATTAAAGCAAATAATTCATCGGGTTGACGCCAAACTAGAACGCGATTACCAGTGCCATTTGACTATTGAAAAAGCCGAATTTGAAGGGGTATCCAATTTGGAATTCCAACACATCTATTTAGTGCCTACGGCTGCCGATACCTTAGTGCGCATTGACGAATTAAAAACCAGTGTGAATTTTTGGAAACTTTTAGTAGGTGACGTTCAATTAGGTAAATTGGAAATTAATGAAGGATATATCCAACTAGTCAAAATCAAAACCGGTAGCAATTTTGACGCCTTTCTTCGTTCCAAAAAAGAAAAAAGCGATAATAGTGAAGTAAATTATGCCAAACTATTAAACCGCATCAGCTCCCAACTATTAAATTTAGTACCCACCGACATGAGTGTCAAAGGGTTTGCTTTCAAAATAGACGATAACGGCAATAAAGTGGTCTTTGACTTTACCCAACTGGCGTTAGAGCACAAAAAACTAAACACTCTTATTCAAGTTACTGCTGATCAATTTTCCCAACAGTGGACCTTAACAGGATTTGCCGATCCGAGAGATCGAAAAGCCGATATCCAGTTTTATAGTGCCGCCAATGACTCCATCAACATCCCTTATCTTGATAAGAAATGGAATCTTAAAACCGGCTTTAAATCGATCCGCTTTAACTTAGAAAATATTGGAATGGATAGTGGCGAATTGCACATCGATGGGTATTCTTCCATACAAGATTTAAGGGTTAATCATCCCAAAATTGCACATAAAGATGTAGTGGTTAAGAATGCGCGTTTTGATTACCACTGGATTGTTGGTTCTCGCAGCATTGCGCTTGACAGCACCTCTACACTCCAACTCAACACTATTAAATGCCAGCCGTATCTCTCCTACACTAACGAAACCGATAAAGTTTACGCGCTACAACTAAAGATTCCGAAAATGACGGCGCAGGATTTTATTACCTCCTTACCTACCGGGTTATTTCGCCATTTTGAAGGCATGGAAGCACAAGGAAGTTTCACGTATGCTTTGCAATTTGAATACAACAATCACCAACCTAACCAAATCCTATTTGATAGTAAACTAAAACCCGAAGGATTAAAAATCACAAAGTATGGGGAAGCCGATTTAACTAAAATCAACGGGGAGTTTACCTACCGCGCTATGGAAAATGGTATGCCGCAACGTCCCATAGTGGTAGGTGCATCCAACTATAATTACACACCCTTGGCAGACCTATCTCCTTATTTACAAAAATGTGTGTTGACTAGTGAAGACCCTTCGTTCTTCACCCATAGAGGATTTATAAATGAGGCCTTCAAACAATCAATTGCCAAAAACATTCGCACGAAAAAGTTCTCGCGAGGAGCAAGTACCATCAGCATGCAGCTCATTAAAAACGTTTTCCTTACAAGAGAAAAAACACTATCCCGAAAACTAGAGGAAATACTTTTGGTCTATATTTTAGAAAACAATCACATCAGTACAAAACAACGCATGCTGGAAGTGTATTTCAATATAATTGAATGGGGGCCTAACGTCTACGGTATTGGTGAAGCTTCCCAATTTTATTTCCAAAAAAGCCCACGCGATTTAACACTAAACGAATGCTTGTTCCTCGCCACTATTATTCCGAAGCCCAAAGGATTCATGTACCGTTTTGATGCGGAACACCAACTCAAATCTTTTGCCCAACAGCAAAATACCTTCTTGACCAAAGTAATGCTTCGTCGCCAAGTATTGATGGATACCGATACCATAGGCTCAAGTCCGATTACTATTTCGGGGCCGGCCAAAATGTTTTTGAAACAAAAAGCACTCAATGTCGAAACGGACAGTACCGCTACAGGAATTGAAGAGTTTGAGTTTTAAGTTCGCTTTCTTGTAATTTTAATTCTACCGTACTAAAAAATAGCACATACGAATTCCAACCTTTTTGCGTTTTATATACTCTATAGTAAATAAACCATAACGATTGAATTATGAAAAAACTACTTTTTATCACAGTGCTAATCTCTGCTATTGGATTTGCGCAAAAACCCATTTTCACCACAGCCAAAGTTAAAGGAGCCACCGTTTATTATAATGCGGCCGAATTATCTCAATCGGCTACTGTAATGCTTCCCGTAGGCACCAGCGAGATTGTCATTAAGAACGTCGCCGATTATCTAAATGAAAGTACGGTGCAAATTGGCGCTCCTTCTCAAGTAACTGTATTATCGGTACAGTTTACCCAAAACTATCTTTCGGAATATGAGATTGACGAAACGAATCCCTTACTTAAAAAAGTACGCGACAGCATTAGCTGGACTGAAAAAGAAATTAAAAAAGTCCAAATTGACAGCTACTCACACCAACAAACTATTGCCTTATTAGATGCTAATCAAACGGTAGCAGGTGCCAATACCGGGATGAGCGTAGCCGAATTAATGAAACTAGTTGACTACTATAAAACCAAAAGAACCGAGCTAGACAATGCCCTTGTCAACTTAAAAGAAAAGGAAACTAAACTTACAGACAAGTTGGATACCTTAAAATCAAAACTAGAACTCAATACGCAAAAAGAAGATAAAAACGCTAGAGGGAAACTCATCCTCCAGGTGATGAACGAAATTGCAGGCACTGTAAATTTAGATATTAATTACATCACCAATGCTGCTTCCTGGTCACCGTTTTATGATTTAAGAGCCGAAAACATTACCTCTCCTATTAATATGCTGTACAAAGCGCAAGTCTCACAATCTACAGGTATCGATTGGAAGAAAGTAAAACTAACGCTCTCCTCAGGAAACCCAAATCAAAACAATCAAGCGCCCTTGTTAAGTTCGTGGTTTTTGAGGTACAGAGAAGAAGATTATAAGCGAAATTATCGTAATGGTGATAAAAATGATAATGCAAAGTCTAATACCTTGCAAGAAGTTATTGTTACGGGTTATAGTCTTGGAAAAACTAAAAAGGAAGACTCATCCACTATTTCTAATTTCACCACGATCGAGGAAAACCAACTCAACGTATCCTTTGACATCGATCTACCTTATGATATATTGGCGAATGGTAAGCCGCACAGTGTGGCTTTAAAAGAAATCAAATTGCCGGCCACCTATAACTATTATGCTGCCCCAAGAGTTGAAAAAGAAGCTTTCTTAGTCGCTGAAATTGCCGATTATTCTAAATACAACCTGTTGCCGGGCGAAGCCAATATCATCTTTGAAGGATTGTATGTGGGCAAAACATCAATCAATCCGAATCAGATTTCTGATACTTTAAACCTGAGCATGGGAAGAGATAAAAAAATTACTATTAAGCGCGAAAAAGTAGTTGATAAATCCGGAACCAAATTTTTATCTTCCAAAAAAGAACAAACCTTTACCTATGACATTACGGTAAGAAATAATAAAAAAGAAGCGGCAACCTTATTATTAAAAGATCAGTATCCCTTAAGCACCGATAAAGAGGTCGAAATTGAATTATTGGAAAGCAGCAAAGCTAAGGTAAACAGTGAAACAGGCATACTCACTTGGGACCTAAAACTTGAACCAAACGAAACCAAGAAAATCAGGATTAGTTACAAAGTCAAGTACCCTAAAGATAAAATTATGGACAACCTATAACACCCTAAACGCCTTCCTTCCCGAAGGCGTTTTTCATAACTGTTTGACGGGTAACTTTTTATTGTTAACTTTACCCAAAACCTCTTAACTATGAAAAAGCTTTTTATACTTGCATCCGTTTTACTGACTTCGCTCGGTTTTAGCCAAACGGTAGGCTTGCAAAGTTTTGCTACGGGCTTTACATCTCCTGTAGAAATCGCACATCCTGTTAATGATAACCGACTCTTTGTTGTTCAACAAGGGGGTATTATCAAAATTGTAAATCCAGATGGGACCGTTAATGCAACGCCGTTCTTAACCTTAACTTCTGCAACGATATCTTCAGGAGGAGAGCGAGGGTTGCTTGGATTAGCGTTCCACCCTAATTATGCCACTAACGGCTATTTTTATGTGAATTATACCAACACTGCAGGAAATACCGTGGTAGCGCGCTACTCTGTTAGTTCTACCGATGCCAATGTAGCCGATGCCTCAAGTTCCTCCATATTATTAACGGTAAACCAACCCTTTTCGAACCACAATGGTGGGACGATAAAATTTGGGCCAGATGGGTATTTATACATTGGAATGGGCGATGGCGGCGGCGCCGGCGATACCGGTAATAGAGCGCAGAACATCAATGAAAACTTAGGTAAAATGCTAAGAATAGATGTAGATTCGGCTTCTCCATATGGCATCCCTCCTACGAATCCTTATGTGGGCATTGCTGGTAATGATGAAATATGGTCTATTGGAATGCGTAATCCGTGGAAGTTTTCTTTTAACCGTCTCAACGGTGACCTATGGATTGCCGATGTAGGTCAAAGTGCTGCCGAAGAAATCAATAAGATTGCAAGTCCGTTAACCCCGGGCTTAAACTTTGGATGGAGATGCTATGAAGGAAACACTGTGTATGATACCTCCTCAGGAACCTGTCCTTCCTATGCCGCAACCGTAGCTCCTGTTACGCAGTACGGTCACAACGGGGTGCGATGTTCGATTACCGGAGGCTATTACTACACGGGAACAGCGTATCCTAATTTTGCCAACAACTATTTCTTTGCCGATTATTGTTCTGGGGAAATTGGAATGCTCTCAACGGCAGGCACCATTACATGGGCTTATGATGCTCCCAACGTAATTACCACGTTTGGGGAGGATAAAGACGGAGAGCTCTACGTTGCTATCGGTGGAACCATCTATAAAATTATAGATACCTCGCTCAATATTCATGACTTCACGGAGGCCGGAATTAGTTTCTATCCAAATCCAGCAAAAACTAATATCTCGATTCAAAACAGCAGTGATAATACTCTTGTGCAAGCAAAAATTAATGATTTAACGGGCAAACTAATGGTGACCGTTCCATTACAAAACCAAGAACAAACAACCATATCGGTGGCCGATTTAGCTCGTGGTTTATATCTTTTGACCGTTGAAGACACCACAGGAAATCAATACCAATCGAAACTAATTGTTCAGTAATCCACTCATGAAAAAAGGGACGCTTTATTTACTTCTAATTGTAGGAATTATTGCTTCTAGTTTCAAACTATTTGAGTCCAAAACTACTCCCAACGAAGTTACTATGCAACGCCTTTTAACAAAAGTAAAAACGTTAAAAGCTTTTATCGAAAGCCATCCAAGGTATAATGATGAAATGGCCTATTTTATAGACATGAAAGTGATGTCCGGAAAGAATCGTTTCTTTTGCTATGATTTGAAAAAGAATGCTCTACTTGATCAAGGATTGGTCGCACACGGTTCGGGGTCTGAAACCGGTAACGGCGTTGATTTGAAATTTAGCAATACGCCCAATTCCTATTGTACCGCTTTGGGAACGTACGTTATTGGCGAGAAATACACAGGGGTTTTCGGTAAAGCATATCGCTTAAAAGGATTGGATAAAACTAATGATAATGCCTTGGTCCGAAGTATTGTATTGCATCATTATGATGATGTTCCTTATCGTGAACAAGCACAACCTATAGTGAATAGTTTAGGTTGTCCTATGGTTAACAAGGCGTATTTTGACCGCATCGCGAAGCAAATCGATTCGGCTAAAAAGCAAATTCTGCTAACCATCTACTACTAATTAAGGTGCTGGGTCGGGATATAGGGACTGGATTCTGTTTATTTCAGCGATTATCTCAGGAGTAAGCACTACTTCATAAGCGGCTATGTTTTCTTTGAGCTGGTCCATAGTAGTAGCGCCGATAATAGTCGACATCACAAAGGATTGATGAAATACAAAAGCCAATGCTAATTGGGTTCCTGTCAATCCATTGGTATGCGCCAATTCTTGATATAGGGAGGTTGCTTTATAACAATTTTCATTGGAATATCTGGTAAACTGTGGAAACAATCCCAATCTAGAACTAGGTTGTAACCCCTTTAAATGCTTACCACTAAGAAAGCTAAACGCTAAGGGCGAATAAGCCATTAAACCCACATTTTCACGGATACAAATTTCGGACAATCCCACTTCAAACAAGCGGTTTAGTAAGGAATACGGATTTTGTATCGTGGCAATTCTTGGCAAGGCATGTTTTTCGCTTTCGTGTAAAAACTTCATTACGCCATACGGATTCTCATTAGAAACCCCGATGTGTCTGATCTTTCCCTCCTTGATTATTCCGTCGTATACTTCGAGAACTTCTTTGAAATTATCCTCCCATTGGGTATCAATTTGCACAATTCCACGTTGACCAAACATGTTCATGACCCTTTCTGGCCAATGCATTTGATACAAATCGATATAATCCGTTTGTAGATTTTTCAAACTCTTATTGACCGCTTCGTGGATGTTTTGCTTACTGAAATTCAGCGGCTGCCGAATATAATCCATCCCGCGATTTGGACCTGCAATTTTTGTAGCGATGACTAGATCCTTTCTCTTTCCCGTTTTTTGCAACCACGTCCCAATAAATTTTTCAGTTAAACCTAACGTAGCTTCACGAGCTGCAATAGGATACATTTCGGCCGTATCAATGAACGTAATGCCTTGATCAATGGCATAATCTAATTGGGAGTGGGCATCACTTTCGGTGTTTTGTTCCCCAAAGGTCATGGTGCCTAGGCAAATTTTGCTAACTTTTATATCGGTATTCGGTATGGTGGTATAGTTCATCTTGATGGGCTGTGCTACTTTTAGTAGTGCAAAAGTAGTTTTTCAAACGGAAAACAGACACTAACATTTGTTAAAACAATTCAAAATCTTGATCCCAAAGGGTCCCGACTTTTAGGCGTTGGCTATCCGTCAAAAGCCCCATGCCTATTGGGCTGCAAAATCACCATGGTGATTTAGATAAAAGACCATGGTGATTTTCGCAAAAGACCATGGTGATTTGTACAAAAGACCATGGTGATTTGAACACAAGACCATGGTGATTTTTTTACTGGGTTGCTTTTAATTGAAAGAGCTTTGCCTAGGACTTCTCTAAATCTACTAGAAAGCTGACCTACTCTTTAAGGAATCTTATAGTCGTAGGTCTATTTGCCACCATAGCTTTTAGGACATAGGTTCCTTTAGCTAACTCAGATACATTTATACCCTCACTTGTAAGCTTGGCGAACTCCATTACTTTCTGTCCTAAAACAGTGTATATGCTTACTTCTGAAATTACTTCCCCAGCTGGAGCAACAAGATGCAATGCTTCACTGGTTGGATTAGGATACAGAACAATCTTGTTATCAGCTTGAACAATTGTAGTGCCTAATCCACAAGCTGCGTCTACGGTACAATTACTATTTCCATTGAGAATCGCATCACTTTGTATGGCATTAATTTGCCCAAGATCAGCGCAGATATAGGTCAAATTTGGATTTTCATAAAATAAAATAATCGTTTCTATAGTACTGTTTTGCACATACAATGTAGTCAATGCATTGGTATTGCAATACAATTCTTGTAGACTGTGAAGACTACTCACGTCTAAGGTAGTTAATTGATTGTTTTGACAATCCAAACTTGTTATGTTACCTGAATTTGAAAAGGTCAACGAACTTAATAAATTTGAACTGCAATTAACAGTCAGTAAACTACTTAATCCATTTAGTGACAAAGAACTCAATGCATTACTGAAACAAATTAATTGTTGTAAGCTAGTTAAACCCGTTAGATTTAATAAACTGATTCCATTTTCGTTGCACGTTAGGCTCTGTAAATTAACGAGTCCATTCAGATTCAGTGAAGCCAATTGATTGATCGCGCAATTTACGTTTTGCAAACCGGTAAGCCCTGATAAATCCAATGCAGTAAGTAAATTATCAGCACATTGTAATTGGTGCAATTGTACAAGGCCAGTCAACACTAACGCGTTAATATGATTGTTGGAACAAGTTAGAGTTTGCAATTGATTTAAACCTGAAACGTTTAAGCTACTGATTACATTATTTGCGCAACTTAAAGATTGCAATAAATTTATTCCGCTTAAATTTAAGGTGGTTAGCAGATTATTATTAGCATTCAATGAAACTAAGTTAGAACACCCATTGATATTTAACGTCGTTAATTGATTGAAATTACATTCTAATAATTGTAGATTGATCAAATTTGAAACATTCAAAGAGGGCAAAAGATTATTTGTACATTTTAACTCTATTAGTTGCGTCATTGCGCTGAGGTTAAGACTCGGAATTAAATTGTTGGAACAGTTTAACTTTTTTAGATTGCTGAAGTAGGTCAATTCATTTGCATCAAATATATTAGAATTATTGATATTCAAAACTGAAACCTCCAATGCTTCAGCAACTTGTATTTCCCCATCATTATTGGCATCGATCTTAAAATAAACATTCGCTCCATTTTGAGCAATTTGATTGGTTGAATCTGCCGCCAATAACTTGCTTAGAAAGTTATCATCTTGGAAAGTTATGGACTGGGATTTGCATGATATTCCGGCAATAAAAAGTCCTAAAAAAAGGTATAAATGTTTCATAATACTAAAAATTGTACTCAAAATTACACCATTAGCTCTCGCTAATTTTAACTTGTTAAAAAGTTAACGCAAGCGTAACCATAACTTACCAATTTCATAAAATACAAAAGGTTCCGAGCAATGCTCAGAACCTTTTGTTTACAATTAGTATTCGATTAAAAATCGTTCAACATTTTTGAAATCTCATCCAATTTAGGGGTTAAGATGATTTCAATGCGTCGGTTTTTGGCTTTACCCTCTGGTGTCTCGTTACTCATAATGGGGGCAAATTCGCCTCGTCCTGCAGCAGTTAAATTTTTCTTTTGAATACCTGCATTTTCGCCCAAGATATTCACAATCGCTGTAGCTCTTTTTGTGGATAAATCCCAGTTACTTTCAATTCCACCACCGATATTTCCTAAAATTTTATCGTTGTCAGTGTGTCCTTCTATTAGTACCGTAATATCGGGATTGTTAGCAAGCACTTTTCCTACTTCTACTACTGCCTTTCGCCCTTCGGTCCCTACTGCCCAACTCCCAGTTTGAAACAACAGTTTGTTTTCCATAGAAACGTATACTTTCCCATTTTTTTGTTCTACCGTTAATCCTTTCCCTTCAAAGGCATTTAATGCTTTTGACAAGGTCTCTTTCAACTTTTTCATGCTGGCATCTTTAGCAGCGATCATATTTTCCAATTCGCTTAGACGCTTCGAACTTGAGGCTAATTCGTCTCTCATTTTGTTCAACCGGTCTTGCTCTGCGGCTAGCGCTTTTTCTTTGGATTCCAACTGGGCCAGCAATTCACGATTTTTGGTCATGTTGGTTTGCAACGCATCACTACTGTTTTTCTCCAATGCTGCGTAGGAGTCCTGCAGGGTTTTTAAATTGTTAGACGTCGCGGTACAATCAGCAGTTAATTTATCCTTTTCTGCTTTTAGTTTTTCCAACGCATCTTTTAGGGCTTTATTCTCATCGTTAAATTCGGCATTCGCTTTATGAAGCTCTTCATTTTCATCGGCTAGTAGACGGTTTTCTTTTTTGGCATCTGTGTATTTGTTTTCCAAATCATTGTAGATTTTTTTGGAAACACAAGACGATAATGTTCCTAAAACCAATAGTGCGATGGCGGTTCTTTTAATCATTTGAATTTTATTTTAGGTCTCTATTTACTGTTTGTTCTGTTTGTTTCTTTAGTCTAATTCAACCAGCACTGGGCAATGGTCTGAATGTTTTGCGTCGGGTAATATTACAGCTCTAGTCAAACGACTTCTCATGGGCTCACTTGCCAAACAATAATCGATTCTCCATCCTTTGTTATTAGCGCGAGCATTGGCACGGTAACTCCACCAACTATAATTATCCGGTTCTTTATTGAATACTCTAAACGTATCGATAAAGCCACTTTTCATAAAGCCATCCAACCACGCTCGCTCTTCTGGCAAGAAGCCTGAAACGGTTTTATTTCGAATAGGGTCATGAATATCAATGGCCTCATGACAAATATTGTAGTCGCCACATACCACCAAATTAGGGATCTCTTTCTTAAGTTGGTCGATATACTTTTGAAAATCGTCCATGTATTTGAACTTATGTTCTAAACGATCGATATTGGTTCCAGAGGGCAAGTACAAGCTCATCACCGAAAAATCATCGAAGTCTACCCTTAGGTTTCGACCTTCAAAATCCATGTGTTCTATCCCAGTACCAAAAACAACATTGTTGGGTTTTATTTTGGACAATATGGCGACGCCACTGTATCCTTTTTTTTGCGCAGGGTACCAATAATGATAAGGATACCCTGAAATCTCGAAATCTATCAACGGAATTTGGTCAGGGGTCGCTTTGATTTCCTGCAGACAAATCACGTCGGGGTTAGCTTGTTGCAACCAAATCAAAAAACCTTTTGAAATTGCTGCACGGATGCCATTTACATTATAAGAAATAATTCTCATGAAGACTAAGTAAGAGTTTTTCCAAAAGTAGATAAAAAGCTAAACATTTGAAACCCAAAACGGATAATAAAAAATAAGATTTCAAAGGCGATTTCTCTATTTTGTCGAAGCTATTTCACTAGAATTACTATCTTTGTTTCTTACTCAATAATTAAAAGTATACATGGGTTTAGTTACAGCTAAAGAAGTTGCAAAAGCGATAAACGCCGACAAGTATGGGGTTTTTGGAACTTTTTGTGGCTGGTTACTAATGAAAGCTTTAAAGATTTCGACCTTAAACAAGATTTATGATCGGAATAAGCATTTGAGCGAAGTGGAATTTCTAAATGCGATTTTGGATGAATTCCAAATCAAATTTGAAATTCCTGAAGAAGATTTCAAACGACTACCCAAAGACGGTGCTTACATTACAATCTCCAACCATCCTCTGGGAGGAATAGATGGAATTTTACTCCTGAAATTGATGCTAGAGCGTGAGCCTAATTTCAAAATTATAGCCAACTTCTTATTGCACCGAATCGAACCTATGAAGCCGTACATTATGCCGGTGAATCCGTTTGAGAATCATAAAGATGCTAAATCAAGTGTCATAGGTATCAAAGAAACCTTGCGCCATTTGAGTGACGGTAAACCCTTAGGAATGTTCCCGGCGGGAGAGGTTTCTACCTATAAAGACGGACAATTAGTGGTAGACAAAGATTGGGAGGAAGGAGCTATTAAAGTGATACGAAAAGCACAAGTGCCCGTTATTCCCATTTATTTCCATGCCAAAAACAGCCGCTTTTTCTACTTGTTATCAAAAATAAATCCGACGCTTAGAACGGCAAAGTTGCCTTCGGAATTGTTGACACAAAAAGACCGTGTTATTAAGGTTCGTATTGGCAAGCCTATTTCGGTTGCAGAGCAAAACGAACACAAAACGATAGAAGACTATTCGGAATTCTTGAGAAGAAAGACCTACATGTTGGCCAATTCTTTCAACCAAGAAAGTACAATTTTGAATCCTCAGAATTTAAATCTGAATCTGAAGTTACCCAAGAATCCTAAGCAGATTGTAAAACCTGCCAATCATGATAAGATTTTAGAAGAAATCGAAGTGTTGAAAGGAGGTGACTACCGTTTGTTGCAAAGTAAAAACTATCTGGTATTTCTAGTTTCAGCGGATAAGATTCCGAATATTTTACATGAAATTGGTCGTTTACGTGAAATTACTTTCCGAGAAATCGGTGAAGGAACTAATGAATCCATTGATTTAGACCGTTGCGACAATTACTACCATCACATGTTCTTGTGGGATGAAGACACCCAACAAATTGCAGGGGCGTATCGAATGGGATTAGGCTCAGAAATCTTTCCTAAATATGGAATCGAAGGCTTCTATCTGCAAGACTTGTTCCGATTTGAGCCCGAGTTATATGATATGATGTCAAAATCTATCGAAATGGGGAGGGCCTTTATTGTCAATGAATACCAGCAAAAACCAATGCCGCTATTCTTATTATGGAAAGGAATTGTTCACACTACCTTGCGTTATCCAGAACATAAATATCTAATTGGAGGGGTGAGTATCAGTAATCAATTTACCGAGTTCTCTAAGTCTTTGATGATTGAGTTCATGAAGTCACATTATTATGACCCATACGTAGCGCAGTACATTCATCCAAAAAAGGAATATAAAGTAAAACTAAAAGACGCTGACAAAGATTTCGTTTTTAACGAAACCGAATCTGATTTGAATAAATTTGACAAGATTATTGATGAAGTTGAACCGGGTAGCTTGCGCCTTCCGGTGTTGATAAAAAAATACATTAAACAAAACGCACGAGTAGTAGCCTTTAATGTAGACCCTCTATTCAATAATGCTGTGGACGGATTGATGTACATTCGTATCGCCGACCTGCCAGAGAGTACTGTCAAACCCGTGATGGAAGAGTTTCAGGCAGAGTTAGAACGCAAAGAGAAAAACTATAAATAAAAAAGCCGGTGAAATTCAGCGGCTTTTTTGTTTTTATGAAAATAAGTTTTATTCTGTTCCTATTTCGTTTATTTCTTCGGCATCCGATTTAGGGTCTGCGCCATATTTATTAGCTCCTTGATCTCCTTCTTTGCAGAACAAAATCAGTATCCATATCGCAACTGCTAAAATTACTAAAATGGCGATAATAAAGCTGGCTCCTATGGTTGGTAATTCTCCACCGCCCATGGCAGCTGACATAGAGGTTGCTACTAATCCCACGGCCGCTATAATCATTACTGCATATGCAATCAATAATAGCCAACCGCTTTTACCAATATCATGTAGTCGTCTTACAGAAACGGCAATGCTTGGAACAAACATTATTAAGCCATAAAGTGAATTTAAGACTCCGGAATTTGAAGATCCTATCTTTAAATGTAGTATCTCATCAATTATCATGGTGATTACCGAAATGATTATATTGGCCAAGGTGAAATACCAATATTCGGAACGTCGCGCACGTCCTTTAAAATTAGCATAGTTCTCAAATACTACTTTTTTGTACCATTGAATCATAGTTTTATACGTTTTAGTTAGTCCTACTCTTAAGGCTTTTCGGATGCTCCATCTTTGGTTAGTATTTCAAATATAAAGAAATTTAGTAATAAATTGATGCACCGAAAAAAATATGAACGGAAACATAATAAATAATTTGAGTTTTTTATTTCCAAATCGACTCTTTGAGTATATCCTGTATGGAGTGTTGTTTTATAAAATAAACCAATCGAATGATATGATAAACTCCTATGAAGATAGCTAAGCTATACCCTAGTTTTTTACTGTAAAAATAATGCTTGAAATAATCTTTATTGGTACGCAATTCGATAGAAAGCAAAACGACGACAAGAACGCAGATGATTACCACTGCCGGACCTAAAATGTGATAAGAGACACTTTTAACCAAATCCCCTTGATAAAAATATACGATCGATTTTGTAATGCCGCATGAGGGACAAGGAAAACCTGTTAAGCATTTAAACGGACAAAGAGATTGTTCGCTTTTAAGATGGTCATTATGATCATTTAGCATCAAAAAAAACGGTATTATCAGTGTCAATAACGCACCAATAATACCGTAAATTTTATATTTTATTCTTTTTTCTATTGGTATAATCTGTTGATATCGCCTTGAACAATCATGGCGGCAGCTAAAGGAAAAAAGAATCCCAATACAATCAATAACGTAGATTGATCTTTTTGTAATTCTCCTGTGATTTGGTACACTTTTGGCAAACCATCTTTCCCTACTATATAATAGAAATAAACATGAACTGGTAAACAACAACCTGAAAACACAGCCAATGGCGTTGAGATTATTTCTCTTTCGGCTACTGCGTTGAAAACTTCCGCTATTTTAATATTCCAATAAATAAGATAGAGACCACAAGTTAAAAAGCTAAACACTAAAACCAGTACGGGATCTACTTTAAATTCGGGAATATTATTGGGTCTATTCCAATGTTCATTCGGATTGTTAATTACTTCCATGTTTTAATTTTAAAGGGTTAGAACCGCTAATATAAAAAATTTACAAGAAAGCACTATCAGTTGGTTCCCAAAGTTCAATTTTATTTCCATCTGGGTCAAGAATCCAACCAAACTTACCGTAGTCATAGGATTCCATTTCACCAATGATGGTTACCCCTTCTTCTTTTAAGGCTATCAGCAAGGCTTCTAGGTCATGTACTCGAAAATTCATCATAAATGGCTTTTCACTGGGTGAAAAATAAGTGGTTTCTGCACCAAAAGGCGACCATTGTGTAGCGCCTTCTTTACCCTCGTTATCTTTCCATCTGAAGGTCCATCCGTATTGATCTGTTGGAATACCTAAGTGGTCTTTATACCAATCTCTAGTAGCTGCAGGGTTTTCTGTTTTGAAAAAGAAGCCTCCTAAGCCTGTAACTCTTTTTAGTTCTTTATTGCTCATATAATTTCTTAATTTTATCTACGATTGTTTGTGCTAATTTTTGATGGCTTTCATACGTCCATCCAGCAATATGTGGTGTTAATAAAACATTTTCTGCTTGCAGTAAATATTCAAATGCTGCTGGCTTTTTGGCATCAATGAAAAGATTCTCAAAGGATAACTTTTCGTATTCTAATACGTCTAACCCAGCACCCAAGACTTTGCCTGATTCTAGTGCGGCCACTAAATCCATAGTGACTACATTATTGCCTCGTGAGGTATTTATGAACCAAAAAGGTTTGGAAAAGGCTTCGATAAATCTTTTATCAAACATCTTATCGGTTTCAGGAGTCCAAGGAATATGAAGACTTACAACATCTGCCTCCCTCTGTAATTCTTTTAAAGTAACTTGTTGGGCATTACCATCTCCTACGCTATTAACAATATCATAGCACAATACCTTTACATCAAAGCCTTTTAATTTTTTGGCAAATGCTTTACCCATATTTCCATACCCGATGATTCCTATAGTCTTTCCATCCAATTCATATCCTCTGTTCCCTTCGCGCATCCATTTCCCTTCCCGTACTAATTTATCAGCTTTATTCAATTTATTTAGCAAAGAGAGTAGCATTCCTAATGTATGTTCCGCTACTGCATTTCTATTTCCTTCAGGAGCGGCAATTAAATGAATATTTTTAGCTGTAGCATACTCACAATCTATACTTTCAAGACCTGCACCAACTCTAGCAATGAATTTTAGCTTGGTTGCCTTATCTAAAAAATCCTTATCGATTTTAAACCGGCTGCGAATAACAATTCCACTATAATTATTTATTTTATCTTCTATTTCAACTTTTGTCGACGAAAAATCAGCTTCGTTCTGAAATCCAGCTAGTTCTAATTGATCCCAAAGTAAGGGATGGTTGCTATCAATATGAAGAATTTTAGTGTCTTGTATGGACATAGTACATTGTTAAGAAAGTAAAGATAACAATTAATTAAGACAATAAAAAAGTCGGCTCATTTCAAGCCGACTCCGTAATTATGCACTTAAACAATAGTTATTCACTTCTAATTAAGTATAAATTTAACCGTTTTTATAGCTCCAGCGGTTTCTACTTTACCGTAGTAAAGTCCAGCGCTAAGCGAACTACAATCTATGGTTTCAATGCTATCTTTAATGAAATTCATTTGCACCAACCTTCCTTGTGCATCATAAACTTTGAATGCTGCTGTTTCCGTTGTAAAAGCGTGATAGTATAGTTTCAAATGTTTATCTTGAACTGGATTTGACCCTACTATTAAAGTATAATCAGGATTATCAAATTCAGTACTATCTAAATTGGAGGTTGTCAACCAAATAATGGCGTTCATTAATAATATCTGATGATTCCCATTGGCATCAGCAATATAACCGTCATATAAGACGTCGCCTGTATCACCACTTCCATCATCGGCAATGGAACTATCCCCAATGGCTACAACTTTTCCAGATTGATAAGTGGCTTGCGCTACCATTACATTAGTGGTACCAAAAGTACTAGAACCCGATTTATAGATCAATCCTCTAACACTACTATTGGAAGCTGTATTTAAGGTCATGGTGGTGCCGCCGGACCATTGCGCTCTTGTGACGTTTCCTATTGTACCATGCAGAATTGGATTGGCGGGTAAATTTGCAATATTGGTGGTAGTTTGACTAAAATCGGCCGAATCAAATTGAATTCCAAATGGATCAGATTGGATGCTATTATTTAACATTAAATCATTCCATACCATTAATGAATCATATCCATCAAAGTTTCTGTCCGACTGGGTATGGTCAGCAATCATCATTAATCCACCGCCGTTCTGTACAAAGCTAACGATAGCATTTCTCTCACTTGCAGAAAATAACATATTAGGCTCATCAACTACAAAAACATCATAATGACTCAAATCTTGTGGATTACTAGCCACATTATAAGTAATGGAAACATTAAATGGTAGACTTTCTACAGTGTAGCCTTGCTTCACACAGTCAATTGCCCAATAAGACAATCCTCCTTGCCAAAAGTCTTCTGTAGTAGTAGACGTTATCCCTGATTGCGCTGGTGTTGGAAAACGAGCAGGGTTAGATGCTCCCGTGTTACCAGAACTTGCATAAGGCAAATGGGTTGTACTAGAAAAATAAATATTATGAGAATCAGCATCTATAATCCAATCAGCATTTCCTGCCATTTCACCTTTGGCAGCATCAAATAATATTTTTACCTGTGCTTCGCCTATTTGATTTAACAAAAACCCCAATAGCAATGTAAAGTATAATTTCATAATTTAAAATTTATTCCATAATATAGATAACACCTGAATTCCAATAAAGTAAAAAACAGCTTGTAAAAATACTAAATAAGATACATCCTTTTTATAAGTATACTACTTTTAATTAATAAAAAGTAAAAAGTCTCCACCGTAAGGTAGAGACTTCAAACAATTAAATCAAAAAAACTATATCAAATTTTGTAATGTAGACAAACTATTATTCGTCTTCAGCAACTTGAACTTTTACCATTTTAAATTGCTCCTCTTTGGCTGATACGCGTTGTACTAAGAATTTTTTAGTGACCGTAACTCCTTTGTCAGAGATTATTTGAACTACTACTACTTCATTAGCTATTCCAATATTCATAGCCGTAGTATTGCTGTTGACGTCTTTC
>Ga0114967_10000814_pt1 | contig 26368 bp, 14 predicted proteins | sample M_130628_MF_Meta_FD_92639 | JGI IMG/M metagenome (GOLD analysis project Ga0114967, IMG submission 92639) | Freshwater microbial communities from Lake Montjoie, Canada to study carbon cycling - M_130628_MF_MetaG | ecosystem: Environmental > Aquatic > Freshwater > Lake | place: Lake Montjoie...
GTCGACGTGGCTGGGGAAGTGGCTCGTCTGCTTGCCATCCACATCATACGCCGTGCAGATCTTGAGTTCGTCGAGCCCAGCAGGCACGTCGAGCAGCATCACCGCCAGTTCATCCACGCCCGAGAGCCTGGCTGTATAGCGGGCGGCGACGGCGTCGAACCAGCCGCAGCGCCGTGGCCGCATGGTCACCGTGCCATATTCACGACCACGCTCACGGAGATGCTCGCTGATCTGGTTGTTCTGCTCGGTTGGCATCGGTCCACCACCGACCCGCGTCGAATACGCCTTGACGACGCCGATCACTCGTTCGATCCACCGGCCCGGTACACCAGAACCGCTGGCCACGCCGACACCGGACGAATTACTGCTGGTGACGAAGGGGAACGTGCCATGGTCGATGTCGAGCAGCGCGCCCTGGGCTCCCTCGAAGAGCATACGGCTGCCCCCTTCGATCGCATCGAGCAGGTAGGCCGTCGTGTCGGCAACATAGGGCCTCAGCCGCTCCGCATACTGCATGTATTGGGCGTGGATCGCTGCGGCATCCAGGAGCTTGGGCTTGCTGTCATCGCTCGACTGCCATCCGGAGAGAAGCTGGTTCTTGATGCCGACGATGTGCTCGAGACGGCTGCGAAACTCCTCGCGGTAGAGGTCGCCGAGGCGGATTGCCAACGACCGTCCGACCTTGTCGCGGTAGCAGGGGCCGATGCCGCGACCGGTCGTGCCGATCGCCTCGCCCCCCGACAGACTGCCGTCGAGCAACTTGTCTTCGGCGACGTGCCACGGGAACACCAGATGCGCCCGGTCGCTGATCCGCAGTTTGCCCTCGACGCGGACACCGCGTCCTTCGAGCATGTCGATTTCCTTGATCACGCTGGCGGGGTCGAGGGCCACGCCGCCGGTGATCACACAGACGACGTTATCACGAAGGATGCCGCTGGGAATGAGGGAGAGCTTCCATGTCTGGCCGTTGGAAACGACGGTGTGGCCGGCGTTGGCGCCGCCCTGGTAGCGGACGACGATCTCGTGGTCTTCCGTCAGGATGTCAACGAGTTTGCCTTTGGCTTCATCGCCCCACTGCAGACCGATAACGCATGTGCCGGGCACGGAAGGAGGTCCTCACTAAGAGAAGGAGAAAACGGCTGGCCTGGGGGAGGCTGCCGAACTGAGGCCTCCCCACAGAGTCTAAAACCGCGTAAACCCCGGTCAAGCCGGGTGTTTATTCGCCGGTCCAACCGGCGTCAGTAACGTGGTAGATTTGCGACATGAAACCCACCGCCGGCGCCGTCCATCATGTCACCGCTGCCGAAAGCGGCCAGACACTCGCAGCCTTTCTCCGCGCGAAGTTGGCTGGCGAGAGCTCCGGCGAGGAGGAGGGTCCGAAGCCCAACGCCACGAGCTGGTCGCAGATTCAGAAGCTCGTGCGGTCGCGGCACGTGATGATCCACGGCAACATCTGCACCGACGTGGCACGGCGGCTGAAAGAAGGCGAGGTCGTGAAGGTGCTCGCGGCCGCCGCTGCTGCTCCGCCGAAGGCCGACGATGTGCGGGTTGTTCATCTCGACGATCAGGTCGTAGTGGTCGACAAGCCGACCGGCATCACCACCACGCGGCACACCGAGGAGCTCTCCTGGCCGACACGTCGACGGCAGGTGCAGCCGACGCTCGACGAACTGGTGCCCGATGCCATCGCCGGCTATCTGCTTGCCCGCCACGGTGCCCGGGGCAAAAAGCACCGTCATGTTCCGCCGGTGCGGGCCGTGCACCGCATCGATCGTGAGACGAGCGGGCTCGTCGTGTTCGCCCGCTCGGTGCCGGCCGAGCGGATCCTCGCCGAACAGTTCCGGGCCCACACCACGCATCGGCGTTATCTGGCCATCTGCGTGGGTAGGGTCGGAGCAGGCACGATCCAAACGAATCTCGTCCGCGATCGTGGCGACGGCCGCCGCGGCTCGTCCGATACGGAAGAGGGCAAGCGAGCCGTCACGCACGTGCAACCCGTCGAGCATTTCGGCGATGCCTTCACGCTCGTCGAGTGCCGGCTCGAAACCGGCCGCACCCACCAGATCCGCATCCATCTTGCCGAAATCGGCCATCCCGTCTGCGGCGAGCGGGTCTACTCGGCCCCGCGGCACTTCAAGGTGGAAGACACATCGCAGGCCCCGCGGGTGATGCTGCACGCCGCGGAGCTAGGCTTCGTCCATCCTGAGTCGGGCGAGGATCTCCGCTTCTCGAGCCCGCTGCCCGCCGACATCACAAAGCTGTTGAACTGGCTGCGTGGTGGGCACGATGCGCAGAACCCCGGTGGGTCACGCCCCCGTTCGCGACGGCGGTGAGCCGGGCGGTTTCGGACCGTTGCGGAGCCTTGCGGCATGCGGGTAGCATCGGCACTATGGAAACCGTTCGCTTTCGGCATGCCCATTTCTCGGCGCGGTTCCCCGTCAACTGCCTCTATGCACCGTCGCATTTCTGGATGCGGCCGGCCGATGGTGGACCGGTCGGCGAGGCGGGAACTCCCGACGTTATCAGCGCCACGCCGCGACTGTGGCATGTGGGCTTCACGAAGTTCGCCACGAGGATGCTCGGCGAACTGGTGGAGATGGTGCTGGATGTGAAGCCGGGAGAGCAGGTTGGGGGCGGCGAACGCCTCGGTACCGTCGAGGGCTTCAAGGCGGTGAGCGATCTCTTTTGCGTGGTAGACGGCACGCTTTCCGCGGCCAATCTCGCCCTCACCGCCGAGGCATGCCTCACGCACTCCGACCCCTACGGCGCCGGCTGGCTCTATGCGGTGCAGGGCACACCCACGCCGGGCCATCTCGATGTCCATGGCTATGTCTCGCTGCTCACCGAGCAGATCGATCGGCTGCAGGCCTCCCGCTATAGTGACGGCGACAGCGGTGCCGCTGCGGCGGACGATCCAGCCGACGGTCCCGACACCGGAGACGATGCATGACCACCGCAGAAACGCACGAAGTCGGGAAATCCCGCTATATCATGGTTGGCGGCTTTCTCGGCGCTGGAAAGACGACCTCGATCCTGCAGCTGGCAGAGTGGCTCACGGCCCGCGGGCTCCGCGTAGGCCTGATCACAAACGATCAGGGTGGGGGCCTTGTCGACACGGCCCTTGCCGCGGCCCACCGCATGCCCGTCGAGGAGATCGTGGGGGGCTGCTTCTGCTGCCGGTTCACATCGCTGGTCGAGGCGGCCGAGTCGCTCGCGCGGGAGACAGCGCCCGACGTGCTGATTGCCGAGCCGGTCGGCAGCTGCACCGATCTGGTGGCGACGGTCAGCCTGCCGCTAGAGCAGATCTACGGTGAACGGTTCGTGGTGGCGCCGATGAGCGTGGTGGTCGATCCGCTGCGGGCCGAACGGGTGCTTGGCCTTGCTGCCGCCCGGCTCTCCGAGCACGTGGCCTACATCTACCGCAAGCAGTTGGAAGAGGCGGAGATCATCGTCATCAACAAATGCGACCTGGTCGACGCGGCGAGGCGGGAGCGATTGACAGCCGCGCTCGCGGCTGTCAATCCAGGAGCGACCATCCTCGAATGCTCCGCCCGCGAGGCCACAGGGCTCGATCCCTGGTTTGCGCACCTCCTCGCCGATACCTCGCAGGCGGCGGCGATCGCCGAAATCGATTACGACCGCTATGCACTCGGCGAATCGCTGCTCGGCTGGCTCAACGCCGAGGTGAAAATCGGCACGGCCGACGCCGACGGCGATGCCGACTTTGATGGCAACGAGCTGCTGCTGGCGATCCTGTCGCACATCCGCGGCAGCCTCGCGGCGAGCGGCCACGAGATCGCGCATCTGAAGGGGACTCTCTCGATCGAGGGTGATCCCTACGAACTCGCCGCGGCCAACCTCGTCCGCACGGCCGATGCCCCGGTCCTATCGCACCGGCTGGCCGAGCCGGTGGACATCGGTCGGCTGCTGGTGAACCTGCGGGCCGAGGCCGACCCCGCCGACCTCGAACAGGCCCTGCGGGCGGCGGTATCAGCCTGCGCGGCTGGGCTACCCCACGAGATCCTCCACCTCGAACACTTTCGGCCCGGCCGGCCAGTTCCAACTCACCGCATCCCCTCGCGGCTATAAGTAAATACTGACGGGATTGATTTGCGCCGCGCAAACCAATCCCGTCCCTACTATCAACATCTCGAGAGAGTCACCAACGATGATCCTGCCCCAGATGGCCGGCCACATGCTGTCTTCCGTGGCACCCAACTGCCTCTGGAAGTTTGGCTGGAATTTTGGTGTGAAGGGCCTGATCGCCGTCGAGAAATTCAAGGCGCGGCGGCGAAAGGGCATCGTCTTCCCACCGTTTTTGCATCTCTCCGTCATCAATTCTTGCAACCTGAAGTGTCAGGGCTGCTGGGTCGACGTGCAGGCACCGCGAACGATGGTGCCGTTCGAGGAACTCGACGCCATCGTTCGCGATGCAAAGGCTCATGGCAATGTGTTCTTCGGACTGCTCGGGGGCGAGCCGTTTCTCCACCCGCGTCTCCTCGACCTGCTGGCCGCCCACCCCGACTGCTACTTCCAGATTTTCACCAACGGCCAACTGATCACGCCCGAGATTGCCCGCCGCCTGCAGGCGATTGGCAACGCCACGCCACTGATCAGCATCGAGGGTGACGCGGCAACGAGCGACATCCGCCGTGGCAGCCGCCAGGTGCTCGACCGATCGCTCCGTGGCCTCGAAATCTGTCTTGAGGCGAGGCTGATCACCGGCGTGGCCACGAGCCTCTGCCGCTCCAACATCGACACGATGCTCACCGAGGCGTGGCTCAGGCGTCTCGTCGACATGGGCGTGCACTATGCGTGGTATCACGGGTATCGCCCGGTCGGTCCGGAGGCATCGCCGGAGCTGGCACTCACACCCGACCAACTGGTACGCGTGCGCCGGTTCGTGGTGGAACAGCGGGCCCGGCTGCCGATTGCGATCGTCGACGCCTACTACGACGACACGGGAAAGGCCCTCTGTCCGATGGCGATCGGGCTCACGCACCACGTCGGGCCGTCGGGCGGCATCGAACCCTGCCCGATCATCCAGTTGGCGGTGGAGCAGGTTGGCACCGGTTCGTTCTACGATCAGGTGACACAGTCGGCGTTCTTGAAAGACATGCGGGACGCCGCCGCGGCACACAGCCGAGGCTGCGTGGTGCTCGAAAACCCGCGGCTCATCCTCGAGATCGCCGACCGCCACGGGGCCCACGACACGACCCAGCGGGGCACCGCCCGGCAGGAACTGCTGGCGATGACACCTCGGTCGAGTCAGGATCTTCCCGGCCGCGAGATCCCGGAGCAACATTGGATGTACCGTTTTGCCAAGCACTATTGGTTCAACGATTTCGGCACCTATCCGGCCACGGGAAGCGTCCAGCGATGAGCGAGTCGAATCCCCCGAATACAACGCCCACCACGGTGGCTGCCGACGCGGTTCGCATCCTCTACTGCCGCTGTGCCTACGCACAGGTCGTGCCGCCCGCGGTGAAGGATGCCGTGCTCGCCGGGCTGGCGGACGCAGGCCGCGGCTTCGAGATGGTGCCCGATCTCTGCGAGATGGCCGCCCGCCGTGATCCTCATCTTGCGGAACTTGCCCGCGGCACCGGCCCGTTGCGGATCGCCGCCTGCTGGCCCCGGGCCGTGCACGGGCTCTTCGTGCTCGCCGATGCGCCGCTGCCGCAGCAGGGCGTGGAGATTCTCAACATGCGCACCGACACCGCCGAGACGGTGCTGGCCGGCGTGCTCGCTGCTCCCGAAGGAAGTGCCTCATGATTGCCACCGCGCTCCTGCCGCCCCGGGTGGTCGTCTACGAAGGGGCGGGAGCCACGCCGCTTCCGAGCGGTGATCGAGCCGGCATCTTCGCGTCGCTTCTCGACCGCGGGTATGCCGTCACGCGGGCCGGCACGGGCGCGGCCGATCATTTGGCCGGCGGCGCAATGATCGTGATCGGTTGTTTTCCAGAGGGACCGCCCGCGGTGGCCGATGCGAGCGGACAGTGCGAGGTGGCCGTCCGCGACGTCACGGGCCTGTCGGTCGCGGAGACGATCGCGGTCGTCGAGGAGGCCCGCGGCACGCGCCGGATGAACCGGCCACCAGATGCCGCCGCTGCCGCCAACGGGCCAGTCGCCAACACCGTCGACACCTGGAAGCCTTGGTTTCCTGTGATCGACACGGCGAGGTGCACCAACTGCATGCAGTGCCTGAGCTTCTGCCTGTTCGACGTCTACGGCGTGGCGGGCGATCAGACCCTCCGCGTGGAGAACCCATCGAACTGTAAGGTCAACTGCCCGGCCTGCTCTCGGGTCTGCCCCGAGGTGGCGATCATGTTTCCGAAGTATCACGCAGGCCCGATCGACGGCGGCCCGGTGGCCGATGCCGACGTCCACCGCGAGAAGATGAAGGTCGACATCTCCGCGCTCCTGGGCGGTGACATCTACGCGAAGCTGCGGGAGCGGAGCGCCGACGCCAAATCGCGGTTTTCCAAGGAGCGGAGCGCCGACCAAGCACTGGCCGAGCGGCGACGGTGCCTCACAAAGCTCGCCGACGCCGCACAGATCCCCCGCGAGGTGCTCGATGCCCTCCCCTCGCCCGAGGAAATTCAGCGGCGGGTCGAGGCGGCGGCAGCCCGAGCCGCGGCCGCAAAAGAGGCGGCTTCAGGTGGGTCGGCCTGACGAAGTCGGCGCAGAACGGCATACTGTGGCTTCCCCAGGAGAGATGCCCGCGATGTCCACCGTAGACCCAGCCACGATTGCGCTTGCGATCCTGCCGCCGCCGGTGCCGCCGGCGGTGATCCGGTCGCGGCCGCCGCAGGCCGGGATTCCCCCGACCAAGGCCGATCGCGACGCCCTCCGTGACGCCATTCGGCGTGGGATGAGCCAGGACCGAGCCGTGCCGCCGCTGGGCCTGGAGGAACTGCGTCGACGGGCCTTCGCGGCGCTTGCCGAGGCGGGGCTGGCGGAGACGTATCTCGATTATGCGGTCGTCACCGTCAACAACGAGTCGTGGCGGGATGCGTTGGCCGCGGTTCCCTTCGAGCGTCGGCTTCTGCTCATGCCCAAGTGCCTGCGGGTGGAGAACCGCTGCCCGGCGCCTTTCGATGAGTTCGGCCTGCTCTGCAAGCAGTGCGGTCTCTGCTCGATCCAGGATTTCCAGGCGGAGGCCGAGCGGTTGGGCTACGCGGTGCTCGTGGCCGAGGGCTCGGCGCTGGTGATGGCGATGGTGCAGACCGGCACGATCGAGGCGATCGTCGGCGTGAGCTGCATGCCGGTGCTCGAAAAGACATTTCCGCACGTGCAGGCGGCCGCGATTCCGGCGGTGGCCGTGCCGCTGCTTCAGGATGACTGCATCGACACGACCGTCGACGTCGACTGGGTCTGGGACTACATCCACCTGGAGGCGGCCGACCGGTCGCGGCGGCTCGATCTTGGCGGACTGCATGACACGGTGAAGACCTGGTTCGAACAGCCGGCACTCGATCGGCTGATGGGGCCACCGGTGGGCCATGCCGAACAGATCGGCCGGGAGTGGCTGGCCGTGGGCGGCCGCCGCTGGCGGCCCTTCCTCGCCGCGGCCGTGTTCGAGGCGCTGCGTGCCGACGCCGGCGCTGCGACACAACAGCCGGCCACGAATCCTGACGAAACCGGCATCGAAGTGATCCAGCGGATCGCCGTGGCGGTGGAGTGCTTTCACAAGGCGTCGCTCGTCCACGACGACATCGAGGATGGTGATCTCGAACGGTATGGCGAGCCCACGCTCTGCGGGGCGCACGGCGTGCCGATCGCGCTCAACGTGGGCGATCTGTTGATCGGCGAGGGCTATCGATTGTTGGCGGAGTCGGGCCTCGATGCCGATCGCATCCGCGCCGCCGTCCGCGAGGCGGCTGGATCGCAGCGGCTGCTCTGCCAGGGGCAGGGGGCCGAACTCGCCTGGAGCCGCAGCCCGTCGCAGTTGGCCAGCCGCCAGGTGCTGGAGATCTTCCGGCTCAAGACATCTCCGGCGTTCGACGTGGCCCTGCAGCTGGCGGCGATCGGTGCCGGTCGTGCCGACGAGGTGTCGGATGCCCTGCGGGCCTACAGCGAAGCGGTGGGGATCGCCTACCAGATCAAGGACGACCTCGAGGACATGCTCGACGACGCCGGGCTCGTCAGCAACGTCGAGTCGCGGCCGAGCGTGGTGCTCGCGATCGCGGCGGAACGGGCCCGAGGCGATGACCGCGAGATGCTCACCGCAATCACCTCTGGAAAACCCCATCCCGCGGCCACCCCAGATCGGCTGCGGGAGGCGATCCGCGCGGCCAAGGCCGACGAGCGGGCGGCGCTCCTGCTTGAGAGCTACAAGGAGCAGGCAGTGCGGGCGCTCGAAGGCCTCTCTGATGCCACACTGAAGGGACTGTTGCGACGGGTGCTGGCAAAGATGTTCAACGAACTGACCTTCGAGGGCTACTGCCGCGAGCAGGAAGCCAAGGTCTCTCGCGAGAACCACGCTAAACCTCCGGCGGCCACCGAGCACACGGCTGCAACGGCATGAGCCAGCGGCTCCAGATGCTGCAGGTGGCCCGCCTCGCCCGGCGGACGCTCGGCGAGGCCGCAGATCTTGTCGTGTCGTTCCTCGAGTCACTCGCAGTGTCGGGTGGCGGCTACTGCAACCGCGGCGGTCGACAGGACCTCTACTACACGTCGTTCGCCCTCGACGCGCTCGTGGCCCTCGATGCTCTGCCAGCAGGCAACGAACGGGCAAAAACGACCCGCGGCTATCTCGATACGTTTGGCGATGGCAGCGGGCTCGATTTCGTCCACCGCTGCTGCCTGGCGCGGGCCTGGGCATCGCAACCGGCGGACGCTTTTCCAGCCGACCGCCGCGCGGGCCTGCTGGCTGGCGTGACGCGGCACCGGGCGGCCGATGGCGGCTACAACTCCCGTGCCGGCGCGGCCCGTGGCACCGCCTACGGCTGCTTTCTGGCGATCAACGCCTGCGCAGACCTGAGGCAGCCATTCGCCGACTCTGGCCCCGAGGCCGAGGGTATCACCGCGTGCGTGCAGTCGCTTCGCGCTGCGGACGGAGGATGGTCGAACGCCGGCGACCAGCCGGAGGGCTCGACGACCGCCACCGCAGCGGCGATCGCCACGCTCCGCAGCCTCGGCCGGCCAGTGCCCCACAGCGCTCGCGAGTGGCTGTTGGCCCGTCGACATCCTGCCGGCGGCTTCACCGCCGCGCCCGATGCGCCGATTCCGGATCTGCTCTCGACCGCAGTCGCGCTTCATGCACTCGATGCCCTCGATGTGCCATGGCGCGATCATCGCGAAAGCATGCTCGACTTCATCGACACGCTCTGGACGGCCGAGGGCGCCTTCCACGGTTCGTGGGCCGACGACGAGCCCGACGCGGAATACACGTTCTACGGTCTCGTCGCCCTGGGCCATTGCAGCGTCTGACACAATGATCCGATGACCAACCCCGCCATCCTCACGTCTGACGCGTTTCACGCCGCCCGGCGTGCGGCCATTGCCGCGTTGCTCGGCAGGAGAAACGCGGCCGGCCACTGGGTGGGGACACTCTCATCGAGCGCGCTTTCCACGGCTACGGCGATCAATGCCCTGCGGCTTGTCGATGCCAACACGCATGCACCGCGGATCGAGGCGGGCGCGGCATGGCTCGCGAAAACCCAACTCGTCGACGGCAGCTGGGGCGACACGGTCGCCAGCCGTGGCAATCTCTCCACCACACTTCTCTGCTGGGCGGCACTCAGCCCGCTGGCCGACGGCCAGGCCGTCGGCGCCGATCTCAAGGCCACAGTCGCGCGGGCTGCGGATTGGATCACGGGGAAGGCCGGCAGTCTCGAGCCCGCTGCGATCGCGGCGGCGCTTGCCACCATCTATGGCCGCGACCGCACGTTCAGCGTGCCGATCCTCACGCACATCGCGCTCTGCGGCCGGTTCGGCGATCCGCGGCAGTCGGAGGCGTGGCGGGTGGTGCCGCAGCTGCCGTTCGAACTGGCGGCGCTGCCTCAGGCCGCCTTTCGCCTGGTCGACATGCAGGTCGTCAGCTATGCCCTCCCCGCACTCATCGCCATTGGGCAGGTGCGGCATGCGGTGGCGCCGGCCTGGGGGCCACTGTCATGGATTCGGGCGTTGGCCAAGCAGCCCACGCTCCGCACGCTCGCCGCCATCCAGCCCGAGAACGGCGGCTATCTCGAAGCGACGCCGCTCACGTCATTCGTGACGATGAGCCTCGCCGGGATGGGGCTCGCCGAGCATGCGGTGGCCCGCCGCGGCGTCGAGTTTCTCACGCGGTCACAGCGAGCGGACGGCTCGTGGCCGATCGACACGAATCTCGCCACCTGGGTGACGACGCAGTCAGTGGCGGCGCTCGCTGCCGGCGGCCGACTCGCTGAGCGTCTTGGTCCAAAGGAGCGGGCGACGATCCGCCAGTGGCTTCTCGGCCAGCAGTGGAATCGCGTGCATCCGTACACCGGTGCCGCGGCCGGCGGCTGGGCGTGGACCGACCTGCCTGGCGGCGTGCCCGATGCCGACGATACGAGCGGCGCGGTGGTGGCCCTCCGACAACTCGCAGACGCCGACGCCGGTGATCCCGCCGACGACGTGCGGCAGGCCGCGACGGCGGGGCTCGACTGGCTGGCAAACCTCGCCAACCGCGACGGCGGGCTACCGACCTTCTGTCGCGGCTGGGGACGCCTGCCGTTCGATACGTCGTGCCCCGACATCACCGCCCATGCCCTGAGGGCGGCGGAGTGCTGGTCGCCACCGACAGCCACGGGTGCCGGCAAGGAACGTGACGGGCATGGCAGATGGCAAGGCATGCTCGCTCCGGCGCGACGGTATCTGGCAAACACGCAGGCAGCCGACGGCTCCTGGTGCCCACTCTGGTTTGGCAATGAACATCATGCGGACCAGGCCAACCCGACGTATGGCACGGCGCGGGTGGTGCTGGCCACGCTTGATCCGCGGGGTGCCGAGTGGCTCGTGGCCTCGATGGGAGACGATGGCGGCATGGGGGGCGGCCCGGGGCTGACACCCTCAATCGAGGAGACGGCACTCACGGTCGAGGCGCTGGCCCGCGTGGCTGCTGAATCCCGGGATGCCGGGCTTCGTGGTCGGGCGACCGCCGCCGTGGACTCCGGCGTGGCTTGGCTCTTGGAGCACACGGCTGGAGGCACGCGTTTTCCAGCCGCCCCGATCGGCCTCTACTTCGCGAAGCTCTGGTACGACGAGGAGCTCTATCCGCTGGCATTTACCGTTGCGGCACTCGAACGCGCGGCGAAATTGCCCGACTAGGATTCGAACCTAGACAAAGGGAACCAAAATCCCTTGTGCTACCGTTACACCATCGGGCAGTAGGGCCGTTTTAGCACAACCTTTGGGCACACTGTTAGGCGGGGGACGGTTTCTGGCCGCCCTGCCATCCACCGGCTGCTCCCAGGTTCTCTGCGGTCGTCTGGACACCGCTTTCGACAAAGCACCTGTCGGCAGCCGCAATATTCTCATGCCGGCTGAAGGCCTGCAACCGCGGCGGCATGCCCCGAGGATGAACGCTATCTTCAGGCAGCGTGTGACTATCTGGATGCACGCCACGACCGCTGATGCGGATGGCCCGCTGAACTGGCGGCTGGCATAATGCCGCGATGCCCGACACCGAGCTGGCCAGTCTTTACGAGCAGGCGTTGCAGGCCCATGCGGCTGGCAATCGCCCGGCGGCTGTAGCCCTCTGCCGCGACGAACTCAACCGCAATCCCCGCCATGCCGATGCCGCGTTTCTGCTGGGCGCCATCGCCATCGACGAAGGACGGCCCGCCGAAGCGCTTGCGGCGTTTGAACACGCCCAGTCACTCCGTCCTGGCGACGCCCGCTTTCTGCACGCCCACGGCGAGGCCTACCGCTCGCTGGGCCGACTGGCCGAGGCCACCGAATCACTGCTGGCGGCGGTGCAGATCGATCCCTCGCTCGCCGCCGCGCACAACACGCTCGGCGTGATGGCCCTCGACGCGGGCGACACCGCCCGTGCGATGGCCAGACTATCGGCCGGGATCGCGGTGCGGCCCGACTATCCCCGGCTGCACCTCAATCTCGGCCGAGCCCGGCAGCTCGGGCAGGACGTCGATGGGGCGATCGCCTGCTACCGAGAGGCGATTCGGCTCGATCCTCGCTACTCGATCGCCCTCAACAACCTCGGCGCCGCCCTCCACTCGCAGGGCAGGCTCGCCGAGGCGGCCGTGCCGCTGCGGCGGGCGATCGAGATCCTGCCCGGCTATCCTGAGGCCCACTTCAATCTCGGCAACGTGCTGGCGTCGGCGGACGATCCGGCGGCGGCGTTGGCCTGTTATCGCGAAGCCCTGCGGCTGCGTCCCGACTACTTCAACGCCCGCCTGCAGATGGGGATCGCGATTGAGTCGCTCGGCCAGCGGCCCGAGGCGATGGCGATCTACGAGTCGCTCGTGCAGCTGAAGCCCGAATCCCGCGAGGCCTGGGAACGGCTGACGCTGTTGTTGATGGTGAGCAACCAGTGGGACCGCGCGCGGCACGCGCTCGAGCAGATGGAGCAGATGGAGCAGATGGCCGCCCGGGCGGCCCCGCCGAGCCCCATGAGCCCCACCGATCCGCCGCACACCAACCTGATCTACGCGAAACAGATGCTCTGCGACTGGTCGCACCGCGAGGCCGATCTCGAGTCGCTCGGTAGGCAGGTCGATGCGCGGCTGGCCGCCGGGCAGCCCGGCGGCGTGACGCCGTTCTATGCGCTCGTGTTCGCCTGGCCCGCGGCCCGACAGCTGGCGATCGCCCGGGGCGAGTCGCGGGCGCTCGCCGTCAAGCAGGCGGCACTGCGGGAGGAGATCGCGGCCGTGCGGCCCGCCCGATCGCCGGGCCGGCTGCGGATCGGTTACCTGTCGGGGGATTTTTATGATCATGCGGTGAGCCATCTCGCGCAGGGGATGTTTGCCCTGCACGACCGGCGCGAGTTCGATGTCTTCGGGTATTCCTACGGCCCCGACGATGGCAGCCGCTACCGTTGGCGGATCCAGTGCGACATCGAGCACTTCGTGGATGTCCGCGACCTGCGGACCCGCGAGCTGGCACGCCGGATCGCCGCCGACCGCATCGACATCCTCGTCGACATGATGGGCTTTTCCGGCTACACGCGGCTGGAGGCGATGGCGGCCCGGCCGGCGCCGGTGCAGATGAGTTGGCTGGCCTATCCGAGCACGACCGGGGCCGGCTTCATCGACTATCTCCTCGGCGACCGGTTCATCACGCCGCCGGAGTCGGCGGCCGATTTCAGCGAGCAGATCGTAAGGCTGCCGCACTCCTACCTGATCACCGATCACGAGCAGCCGGTGGCAGCCGCCGCAGCCCGCCGCCGCGATCACGGCCTGCCCGACGAGGCCTTCGTGTTTGCCTGCATCAACAACGCCTACAAGTTCGAGCCGGATATCTTCGACGTCTGGATGAGGATCCTGTCGCGGGTGCCGGGCAGCGTGCTCTGGCTGAAGAGCGGCGGCGCGACGATGGAGGTCAACCTCCGGCGCGAGGCGGAGGCTCGGGGCGTGTTGCCCGAGCGGATCCTCTTTTCCAGAAACAACATCCCCAAGCCGGATCACCTCGCCCGCCTGCGGCTGGCGGATCTCTTTCTCGACACGCACGTTTACAACGCCCACACGACGGCTGCCGACGCGTTGTGGGCGGGGCTGCCGGTGCTGACCTGCCAGGGGCCAACGTTCGCCGGCCGCGTGGGGGCGAGCCTGCTGACGGCCGTGGAGCTGCCAGAGCTGATCGCGGCCGATCTCGACCACTACGAGCGGCTCGCCGTGCGGCTGGCCGGCGATCCCGGAGATTTGGGCCGGCTCCGCAACAGGCTCGCAGACAGCCGCGGCTCCTGCCCGCTCTTCGACACGCCGCGGTTCGTCCGCAACCTGGAGCGGAGCTACCGGGCCGTGTGGGCGATCCACGAGGCCGGCGAGAAGCCGCGGGCGGTCGACGTCGTGGAGTGACAGGCAACAAGGCACCGGAATCGCCACGCCAGTGGCAGCATTCGGCCATTCGGCTTAGGTTCGAGCTGATCAGCATCAACCGGGTGGCGGACGGAAAAAGCCTTCGCCGCCTTGGCCTCTTCCCCGTGTAAGGAACGCGCGATCATGTCCACCGCCTCATCGCCGACGACTGCGTCCGGTAAGCCCGAAGAGCCGTGGCTCAATGCTTTCTCGTCGCGTTCGTTCTGCGACTGGCTGGAAACGCAGCAGTGCAGTCTCGCTTTTACGACCTACCAGTCGGGCAAGCTCTTCCTGGTGGGCCGCAAGGCCGACCGGCTCGCGGCCTCGCCGTTTTCGATCTACAACCGCAACCTCCCGCACTGCTTGGGGATGTGCGGCTCAGCCGACGCCCGCACGCTCTGGGTGAGTTCGCGGTATCAGATCTGGCGGCTGGAGCGAACAGCCGCGATCGCGGTGCCCTATCGTGTGCCCGGCAGGTCCGGCAGCCTGGAGACGCCGCAGTGGGTGGGGCAGGGCTACGACTTCACCTACGTGCCGCGGATCGGCTACACGACCGGCCACGTGGACGTCCACGACATGGGCATCGACGCCGACGGCGGGCTCGTGTTCGTCAACACGATGTTCGGCTGCCTGGCGACCTTGAGCGAGCGGGCTAACTTCAAGCCACTCTGGCGGCCGCCGTTCCTGAGCGCGCTGGTGCCCGAGGATCGCTGCCATCTCAACGGGCTGGCGATGCGCGGCGGGCGGCCGGCGTTCGTGACGGTGGTGAGCCGGTCCGACGTGGCCGACGGCTGGCGCGACAAGCGGCGCGACGGCGGCTGCGTGCTCGACGTGGCCTCGGGCGAGGCGGTCTGCACCGGGCTTTCGATGCCGCATGCCCCCCGCTTTTATCGCGAGCGGCTCTGGCTGCTCAATTCCGGCACGGGTGAGTTTGGCACGGTCGACCTGGCCAGCGGCCGATTCGAGCCGATCGCGTTTTGCCCCGGCTATCTCCGCGGCCTTTCGTTCTCCGGCGACTACGCGGTCGTCACGCTCTCGCGGCCTCGGGAAATGTCGTTCCAAGGGCTCCCGCTCGACGAGCGACTGGAGCAGAAGGGGGTCGAGTCCCAATGCGGCCTGCAGATCATCGACCTGCGGACGGGCACGGTCGTGGAATGGCTGCGGCTCGAGGCCGAGTCGGTGACCGAACTCTACGACTCGGTCGTTCTTTCCGGGGTGCGACAGCCAATGGCCGTGGGATTCACAACGCCGGAAATCGAGCGGCTGATGGTGATCGACGAGGCGACCTGATCGGCGCGATCGCCTGCAGATCCGGGAGCATGAGGGGGTAGATTTCAGCTTGCCAGGTCGCAAGAGCGGTGGCAGATCGCCACCAAACCCCCCGCGGAAAGCGGATTTTCCGGGGTGCTACCGAAAACTTGAGGGCTAGCAAAGGCGTTGTTAAAATTTTGGGGTCCTATTTTCGCAGCGGCATCTTGCCCAAACGGTGACGATACGGTCAGCGTGGCTGGCTGAGCCCTCCGCGGCAGAGAACCGGATTGGTGTCGGGGCTCTCGGGGAGGTTGTGGCAATGGTGCGGCTCAAACTCTGGCCAGATCGACGGAATGCGGTGGCCCGCCGCAGCCGGCGGCGGATGTCGCTGCGGGGCTGCGAGCAGTTGGAACTGCGGCAGGTCTTCGCAGCCGATCCGTTCCCTTCCGTGCAGTCGATCAGCCTCGCGACCTCGACCCCGACCGCTGCCAACAGCATCAGCTGGACCGTCACGTTCAGCGAGTCGGTCACCGGCGTCGATAAGAGCGACTTCGCGGTTGCGCTGTCCGGCCTGTCCCCGGCCCCGTCGCTCTCGGTGACTGGCACCGGTGCGAAATACACGGTGACGGCAAACAACGTCGCGGGCGCCGGCACGATCGGGCTCGACCTCGTCGACGACGGCACGATCCGCGACGGCACGAAGAATCCGCTGGTCTCGTCGAACGCGGCCCTGTCGTTGCAGGGTCAGCAGACGTTTGCCACGGGCACCGGTCCGCAGTCGGTCGCCGTCGGCGACTTCAACAAGGACGGCAACCTCGATCTCGTTGCCGCCAACTACGGCACCTTTCTGAACCCCGGCAACACGCTGAGCGTGTTGCTCGGCAAGGGCGACGGCACGTTTGGGGCTCAGAAGACGTTTGCCGTCGGCACCTCGCCATCTTCCGTCGCTGTCGGCGACATCAATCTGGACGGCAATCCCGATCTCGTGGCGACCAACTACTTCAGCAACACGCTGAGCGTCTTGCTGGGCAAGGGCGACGGCACGTTTGGGGCTCAGCAGACATTTGCCACCGGTTCCGGCCCGACATCCGTCGCGATCGGCGAGCTGAACAGCGACGGCAAGCCCGATCTCGCCGTCGCCAATTATGGCTCAAACACCGTGGGCGTGTTCCTGAACAAGACGAGCGGAAGCGCCACGACCGCATCGTTCAACGGCCAGGAAACGGAGTACGCTGGGAATGGCCCCAGATCCGTCGCGATAGGCCAACAATACGAAAGCATTGACTACGGAAGCATTTACACCGCCAACTACGGGACCTCCGGGGAAGGCAACACCGTTTTTTGGAAACCGAATCTTCTGCCTAGTCAGTTCCGGTTTTCCACCGGTAGCGGCCCATACTCCGTCGGCTTGAGCGATTTCTTTAGCGTTATCACGGCCAATTATGGCAGTGCCGGCGGCGGTAGCACGATCACTATAGGGCTCGGGCCAAGGCCAGGAGTGACACCAGTCACGTATGCCACCGGCAAAGGTCCGGCAGCGGTCGTCGTCGGAGACTACAACTGCGACGGCACGCCGGACATCGCCGTGGCCAACTCAGGGGATGGCACGCTTGGCGTGTTGCTTGGCAACAGTGACCAAACGCTCCAGGCCCAGCAGACGTTCGCCGTCGGCACCAATCCGCAGGCCGTCGCCTCGGGCGACTTCAACAAAGACGGCCGTCTCGATCTCGTCGCGGCAAACCTCGGCTTGTTCGGGGCCGGGAACTCGCTGAGCGTGCTCCTGAATGGGCAGACCGGCAACTTTACCGGAGCCGTGGCGACGGTGGACACGATCACCCCCTCCGTGCAGTCGATCAGCCTCGTGGGCTCGGCGGTGACGAATGCCACGAGCATCAGCTGGGCCGTCACGTTCAGCGAGCCGGTGACCGGCGTCGATGCCGGCGACTTCTCGGTTGCCCTGTCCGGCGTGACCGCGGCGCTGCCGCTCGCGGTGACCGGCAGCGGCACAAGCTACACAGTGACGGCAAACACGGTCGCGGGCGCCGGCACGATCGGGCTGAACCTCGTGAGCAACGGCACGATCCGCGATCAGGTCAACAATCCGATGAGCAGCGGCAGCTTCACGGGCGCCGTGGCGACGGTGGACACGATCCTCCCCTCCGTGCAGTCGATCAGCCTCGTGGGCTCGTCCCCGACGACCGCCAGCAGCATCAGCTGGACCGTCGAGTTCAGCGAGCCGGTGACCGGCGTCGATGCCGGCGACTTCGCGGTTGCGCTGTCCGGCGTGACCGCGGCGCTGCCGCTCGCGGTGATCGGCAGCGGCACGACCTACACGGTGACGGCAAACACGGTCGCGGGCACCGGCACGATCGGGCTGAACCTCATCGACGACGGCACGATCCGCGATCAGGCCAACAATCCGCTGGGCAATCCCGCCGCACCCGCGTCGTACGCCGCGCCGGTCACGTTCGCCATCGGCGCTTCGCCCACCGTCATCGCGACCGGCGACCTGAACAACGACGGCAGGCCTGATCTGGCCTTCCTGCAGCCTTCCGCCGGCGCCGTGAGCGTGTTCCTGAACACGACCGCCCCGGGAGACGCGACGCCGACGTACGCCCCCGAGGTGACGTTCGCCGCCGGAGCGAGCCCCATATCACTCGCGATCGGCGACCTGAACGGCGACGGCAGGCCCGACCTCGCCATCGCCAATTTGAATTCCAGCACCGTGAGCGTGCTGCTGAACACGACCGGCACGAAGGCCATGACGCCGTCGTACGCTCCTCAGGCCACGTTCGCCACCGGGACCAATCCCCTGGCCGTGGCGATCGGCGACCTGAACGGCGACGGCAAGCCCGACCTCGCCGTCGCCAACTACAAATCCAACACCCTGAGCGTGCTGCTGAGCACGACGGCCACAAATGCCATATCGCCGTCGTACGCGGCCCAGGTCACCGTTTACGGAGGGGGTTCGCCCTCATCGGTGGCGATTTGCGACTTGAATGCCGACGGCAAGCCCGACCTCGCCGTCGCCAACCGCAATTCCAACACCATGACAGTGCTTCTGAGCACGAATGCCACGACGCCCGCGTACGCCGCCCCGGCCACGTTTGCCACGGGCACGAATCCCGACTCCATCTCGATTGGCGACCTCAACGCCGACGGCAGGCCCGACATCGCCGTCAACAATGGCAATGCAGCGTCCGTGAGCGTGTATCTCAACACGATGGGGGCAAATGCCACGAAGGCGTCGTACGCCAATCAGGTCGTGCTCTCCACCGGGGAGTTTCCTCAGGCCGTCTCGATTGGCGACCTGAACGGTGACGGCAGGCCCGACCTCGCCTTCGCCACCGCCGGCGACAGCGTCGCGAACGTCCTCCTGAGCACGACGGCCACAGGAGCCACGGCGCCGTCGTACGCCGCCCCGGCCACGTTCGCCGCCGGGTCGTCGCCCTCGTCCGTCATCGGCGACTTCAACGGCGACGGCAGGACCGACCTCGCCATCGCCAGCCGGTTTCCCGACTCCGTGAGCGTGCTGCTGGGCAACCAGACGGGCAGCTTCACGGGCGCGGTCGCGACGATCGATCACCTCCCGCCGTCGGTGCAGTCGATCAGCCTCGTGGGCTCGCCGGTGACGAATGCCACGAGCATCAGCTGGGTGGTCACGTTCAGCGAGCCGGTGACCGGTGTCGATGCCAGCGACTTCCAACTCCTGCCCTCGTCGGGCGTGACGGCAGCCCTGCCGGTGACCGTGACCGGCGGCGGGACGACCTACTGGGTGACGGCGACGCAGGTCTCCGGCACCGGCACGGTGGGGCTCAACCTCGTGAGCGACGGCACGATCCGCGATCAGGTCAACAATCCGCTGGGCAGCGGCAGCTTCACGGGCGCCGTGGCGACGGTAGACACGATCCTGCCGTTCGTGCAGTCGATCAGCCTCGTGGGCTCGCCGGTGACGAATGCCATGAGCATCAGCTGGACCGTCACGTTCAGCGAGCCGGTGACCGGCGTCGATGCCAGCGACTTCCAGCTCCTGCCCTCGTCGGGCGTGACGGCGGGGGCGATCGAAGTCACGGGGAGCGGCACGACCTACACGGTGACGGCGACGCACGTCTCCCGCACGGCCGGTACGATCGGGCTGAACCTCATCGACAACAGCACGATCCGTGATCAGGCCAACAATCCGCTCGGCAATCCCAACGCACCTGCGTCGTACGCCGCTCAGGCCACGTTCGCCACCGGAAAGGCTCCCGCCTCCGTCTCGATCGGCGACTTGAACGGCGACGGCAGGCCCGACCTCGTGACGGTCAGTAACTACTCCGGCACCGTGAGCGTGCTGTTGAATACGACGCCGCCGGGAGCCACGCCGCTGTCGTACGCTGCCCAGACCACGTTCGCCGTTGGGAGCACTCCCAATTCCGTCTCGATGGGCGACTTCAACGGCGACGGCAAGCCCGATCTCGCCGTCGTCAACAGCGAATCCAACTCCGTGAGCGTGCTGTTGAACACGACGGCCCCGGGAGCCACGACGCCGTCATACGCCGCCCAGGTGACGTTTGCCACCGGGCCGGGTCCTTTCTCCGTCTCGATCAGCGACGTCAACGCCGACGGCAGGCCCGACCTGGCCATCGCCAACTTGTTTTCCAAATTCGCCAGCGTGCTCTTGAACACGACGGCCCCGGGAGCCATAGCGCCGACGTACGCCGCCCAAGCCACGTTCACCACGGGTCTGAACCCCCGTGCGATCTCGACTGGCGACTTCAACGGCGACGGCAAGCCCGACCTCGCCATCGTCAACCAGACTTCCAACTCCGTGAGCGTGCTCTTGAACACGACGGCCCCGGAAGCCACGACGCCGACGTACTCCGCTCAGGCCACGTTCGCCACCGGTTTGACTCCCCAGGCCGTTGCGATCGGCGACGTCAACGCCGACGGCAGGCCCGACCTCGTCGTCGCCAACGTGACTTCAAACTCCCTGAGCGTGCTCCTGAACGCGACGGCGCCGGGAGCCACAACGCCGGTGTACGTCGCCCAGGCCACGTTCGCCACCGGAAGGGCTCCCACCTCCGTCTCGATTGGCGACTTGAACGGCGACGGCAGGCCCGACCTCGCCTTCACGAATGGGATCGACAGCACCGTGAGCGTGCTCCTCAACACGATGGACCAGGGAGCCACGTCACCGGTGTACGCCGCCCAGTCCACGTTCTCCACTGGAGGCGGCCCCGCTTCCGTCACGATCGGCGACTTGAATGGCGACGGCAGGCCCGACCTCGCCTTCGCGAATGGGAGCAACAGCACCGTAAGCGTGCTGCTCGGCGACCAGTCGGGCAGCTTCACGGGCGCCGTCGCGACGGTCGACGTGGCCCCCACGGATATCTCGGTCTCGCCGGCCGCCGTCCCCGAAAACGCCAGCACGGGCACGCTGGTGGGCACGCTCTCGTCGACCGACGCGTATCAGGGCGACACGTTCACCTACTCGCTCGTCTCGGGCGCGGGCTCGGCCGACAACGCATCGTTTGCCATCGTCGGCGACCGGCTGAACACGAACGCCGTCTTCGACTACGAAACGAAAAACTCCTACTCCATCCGCGTCCGCACCACCGACAGCTTCGGGCAGTCGTTCGAGAAGCCGCTGACGATCTCGGTGACCAACGTCCCGGACGGGGCCCCGGTGTTTACCAGTGGCAGCACCGGCATCGTCACTGAACAGGCCCCGGCGGGCACGCCGATCTACGAGGCGGTGGCGAGCTTAGGCGACACCGCCACGCCCAACAACAAGATCACCTACAGCATCGATGCGGGATCGCCCGACGTGGCGCTCGTGTCGATCGATCCCGTGACGGGCGTGGTGACGCTGAACAACGCCGCCGATTACGAGACCACGCCGTTCTACGAGTTTACGGTGGTGGCGACCGACAAGGGCAATCGCCAGACGTCGCAGAAGGTGGGCGTGAATGTAGAAGACATCAACGAGTTTGCACCGGTGTTTTCGAGCGGCACCACGGGCGTGGTGGCCGAAGGTGCCCCGACGCGTACGGCGATCTACACGGCCCAGGCGACCGATGCCGATGGCGCCCACAACCAGATCACCTACAGCATCAAGCCGGACCTCTTCGATGCGGCTGCGGTGACGATCGATCCGACGACGGGGGCGGTGACACTGCTCAATGCGGCATCGCTCAGCGGGAAGTCGAGCTACACGTTCGTGGTCATCGCGACCGACGGCGGCACGCCGGCCAATGCGACCGAGCAGGGCGTGACGGTGACGGTGACCGAGCGGAACCTGTACACGCCGGTGTTCTCGAGCGGTAGCACCGGGACGGTGGCGGAGATGAGCCCGACGAGCACGGTGATCTACACGGCTGCGGCGACCGATGCCGACAGCTCCGCTCCCAACAACGTCGTGCACTACAGCATCAAGCCGGAAGCCTACGATGCGGATCTGGTGACGATCGACCCCCAGACCGGCGCGGTGACGCTGAAGGCGGCGGCCGACTACGAGACGAGGTCGAGCCTGTCGTTCATTGTGATCGCGACCGACGGCGGCAACCCGGCCAACTCCGCCGGGCAGGCGGTGACGATCGCGGTGACCAACGTCGCCCCCACGGCCGGGGTGGTCAGCACCGCCTTAGGCTTCTTCAAGGCCGGCGACACGATCATGGTGCGGGTGACTTTCAACGAACCGGTTTTTGTGACCGGCTTACCGCAGATCGCCCTGACGGTGGGCTCGACGGTCTGGCAGGCGGTCTACTCCGCCGGCTCGGGGACGGCGGTGCTGTGGTTCAGCCACACGATCGCCGCCGGGGAGAACGATACCGACGGCGTGGCAGTGGGAGAGCTGACACTGCCCGGCGGAGCCACGATCAAAGACGGTACTGGCGTCGACGCGACAACGTCTGCCTCGAACGTGGTGGCAACACCGCCGTCGTACACGAGTGGAGTGGTGGTTGACACGATCCAGCCGGTGCTGCAGGGCTTGACGGGCCCGTCGCCGGGGACCTATGCGTCGGGCCAGAAGCTGTCGTTTACGGTGACATTCAGCGAGCCGGTGAGCGTGACGGGCGTGCCATACCTGGACCTGAAGGTGAACGGCGTCGCCCGCAGGGCGGTCTACGACGGCTTGTCTGGCACGAACCAGCTGGTGTTCAGCTACACGGTCGCCGTCGGCGAGACGGCCGCGGCGGGCAAGGTGGTGGCCACCGGACGCTCGATCCAGCTGCCGGCGGGTGCTGCGGTGACCGATCGGGCCCGGAATGCGGCGGTGTCGCTGGCCTACACGCCGCCCGGCACGTCAGGCGTGAAGGTGGACGGTGTCGTGCCGGTGGCTGCGAGCGTGACCGCTCCGGCGGCGAAGACGTATCGCGAGGGCCAGGCGCTGGTGTTCAAGGTGAATTACAGCCGGGCGGTGTACGTCAACGGCACGCCGCAGCTGACGGTCTCGATCGGCGGAGTCTTCAGGCAGGCGGCCTACATCGGCGGAGCTGGCACGAAGATCCTGTCGTTCCGCTACCTGGTGGCGACGGGCGACCTGAGCGTGCAGCGCGTGGTGCTCGGCAACACGGTGGGGTTGAGTGGCGGCTGGATCCGCGACGCGGTGGGCAACAATGCCCGGCTCACGCTGCCGGCGGCGAACACCAATGGCGTGCTGGTGGATGCGGTGTCGCCGACGATCACGGGGCTGACGATCCCTGCGGCGGGAACCTACAAGAAGGGCCAGACGCTGTCGTTCACGGTGACGTTCAGCGAGCCGATGGTGGTGACGGGCGTGCCGAAGCTGCAGGCGGTGATCGGGTCGACGGTCCGCAACATCGCGTATGTCCGGGGCACGGGCACTCGGTCGCTGGTCTTCAGCTACACGCTCCAGGCGAGTGACCACGATGCCGACGGGATTGCGTTGCTGAGCCAGATCGTGCTGGGTACCGGCACGATCCGCGACAAGGCCGGCAATCCGCCGACGAGCCTCACGCTTCCGGTCGTCAGCACCAGCGGCGTGAAGGTGAGCTAGGGCGGCTGGGCGAGTGCGTCCGGAACCGAGGCGGTCGCCGGCACCGGATGAACGCCCTTGGGTAAGCGGGGTGGAACACACGGCCGCCGGGGCCTGGGTTGGCGTTTCCGTTTAACGCGTTCACCGTCATGGGGCGGTCGATGGAGATACGATCTCTCCAGCAGGTGTGACCCTGATAGCTGAGCCGAGGCTCGCATGGCTGAGTACCGCTCGCGGCTTGGGGCGGCCCTCATGCTGCTGCTGACAGGCATGCTGATCGCATCGCCGCCTCTTTCCGCCCAGCTACCGACCGACGCGCTCAGCCTCGAGTCCTCTGCGCGGCCCGGCCCCGGATCGGTCTTGCCAGAGCCGTTGCTCGACTTTCCCGCCCTCGAGCGCCGCGGCTTCTCGACGTTCGGCTGGATCGAGGCCGGTCTCGGCGCCAACAACTGGGGCAGTCCGTTCAACGGCCCGGTGGTGCTGGCCGACCGCAGCTGGCAGGGGCAGGTCAACCAGCTCTACCTCGCCACCGAACGCACGACCGAGACCGACGGTGACGGCTGGGACTGGGGCGGGCGTGTCGACCTGTTGATGGGCAGCGATTATGTGTTCACCACCGCCCGCGGACTCGACGCCCACCTCTACCCGGAATACGCGATTGAGAACGTGGCCTCATGGGCCTTCTCCAAGGACTACGGCCTGGCAATGCCTCAGCTCTACGGCGACGTGGCCTACAACGACATCACCATCCGCCTGGGGCACTGCTACTGCATCACCGGCTATGAGACGGTACCGGCAGTCACCAACTTCTTCTACACGCATGTCTATTCGATGATGTATCAGCCTTTCACGCTCACCGGCGCCATCGGCTCGTGGAAGCCCGCCGACACGCTCACCGTGTATGCCGGGATCCACGATGGCTGGAACAACTTCAGCGATCCGATGCCGCTGCAGGGACCATGGGCGATCGTCAATCAGTCCTACCCCGGTGCCGCGAGCACGGCGGCCTTCATCGGCGGCGCGGTCATCAAGAGCGACGACGGCGAGCAATCCCTGGCCGTGATCGGCACGTCAGGCAATGAACTCTCACCCCTTGGGAATCTGCCAACAGACGGCTCGCTCGTTGGCAACCGTACGCTCGTCAGCACGGTCTACACCAACTCGCTCACCGACCGGCTGACCTACGTCATTCAGGGCGATACTGCCTGGCAGTTCAACTCCGCCCTGCCCGCCGGCAACCTCGGCCAGCAGCCGGGCCTGGCGCAGTGGTATTCGTTCGCCCAATGGGTGTTCTGGAAGTTCAACGATCGTTGGACCGGCGGCGTGCGGCTCGAATACTTCCGCGACAACAACGGCTATCTCTTCTATGTGCCGTTCCGCAACGTGGCGGAGGCCGGCAACCCCGGCTACTACGCCAGCGGCTTCGCGGGCAACTTCTGGGATCTCACCTGGGGGCTGAACTACCGGCCCAGCCGGAGATGGGTGCTCCGACCCGAACTGCGATACGACTGGTTCAGCCCGAATTCAGACGTCACGGCCCGGCCATACGGCCGCGGACTCGGCCAAGGGATCGGCACCTCCGGCGACCGGCTCGGTCAGTTCTACGCCGGCTGCGACGCGATCTTCCAGTTCTGAGTCGCGTCACATCAGCCACCTCCCTTCGGCAGCGCGTCCCACGATTCTGACGCTCGATGGACTGTTAGGCAGTATGAGACATACGCCTAACGGTCTAAGCCGCCGGAAGTCGGCGAAAGCCTCCGACTCGGAGCCAGGATACGCTAACTCGCTTCGGCTTCCACCGACCTCCGGCTCCTCAACTGGCGAGAGCACACGTCAGTTCGTTGGAGCGGCGGACGTAATACTTTTGCCGCCCCCGAAGCCGGTGCTGAACCAAACGTTAAGCCGAAGGCAGTGGTGGCTCCACCACTACCTTGGCGAGCTTGCTTGTGACCGCGAAGGAGAGTTGCTCCAACTCAATCGCCAGATCGACCGCCACGATCTGCACCTGCGGCGGCAGGCTGAGCGTGACCGGGGCGAAGTTCACGATCCCCTCGATCCCGGCGGCCACGAGCCGTTCGGCCACGGCCTGGGCATGCTGCGCGGGTACCACGATCAGGCCGAGCCGGATCCCTGAGGACTTCACTACCGCAGGCAGCTCATCGAGCGGCCTAATGAGGATCCCTTGGATCGTCTGGCCCACCTTTGCGGGGTCAGCATCGAAGGCTGCCTGGATTGAAAAGTTCTGCCGGCCGAAGCCGCGGTAGCCAAGCAGGGCCTGGCCGAGATTGCCCACGCCCACCATCACCACCGGCCACGGCTGGTTCGTGCCGAGGATGTCGCGCATCGCCCGGATCAGTTCATCGCAGCGGTAGCCGACGCCGGGGTAGCCAAACTGCCCGAAGAACCCGAGGTCCTTGCGGACCTGCGCATCGCTGAAGCCCAGCAGCGTGCCCAACTGGCCGGAGGAGATCGTCTGCTGGCCGGCGGCCTCCAACCGCTGCAGTTCGCGCAGGTAGAGGCTGAGGCGGCTGACCACCACCTTCGGCACGGGGGCGTCGGACGGGAGTTCTCCCGACAGCGCGGTCTGCAGTCGCTGGTCTGGCATGCAAAGTCCCCTGACCGGAACCCGGAACGGCATGAATCTACCGGGACACCCCGCAAATACCAATCAAGTCATGACGTTCATGCCGTCCGCGACGACTGTAACGCCCCTGGGGCTCTGGAAAAACAGCGCCGATTGCGGGGACTTGTCAACTTGCGGCGAGTTTGTGGTCGATCCTTGAGGGTGTGCGTCCGTGGGTTGCCACGCCGCCCCCAGTGGTTCGTTCCCGTTTTTCTCTTTTCCAGTTCCAGGAGCCGTCCTCTTCAGAGGCAGCAGACATGAAACGTACGTGGCTATGTTGTCTGCTGGCACTCGTCAGTATCGCTTCGTCGGCGCATCGCGCCGACGCCGCCTACTGCGGGCTTGCCAGCTACAAACACGACGGCACGAAGATGACCACGGTCAGCTTCGCGCAGGCTCGTGAAGGGTGTTCAAGTTGTGAGACGTCCGCCAGTGAGCCGAGTTGTGCCAGCAAGCCTTCGTGCTGCGGCACACGGCTGGTCAAGGACGTCGTATACGAGCAGAAGCAGTACAC
>Ga0114967_10000815_pt1 | contig 26349 bp, 22 predicted proteins | sample M_130628_MF_Meta_FD_92639 | JGI IMG/M metagenome (GOLD analysis project Ga0114967, IMG submission 92639) | Freshwater microbial communities from Lake Montjoie, Canada to study carbon cycling - M_130628_MF_MetaG | ecosystem: Environmental > Aquatic > Freshwater > Lake | place: Lake Montjoie...
GTCTGAGCCGCGATGTTAGTATTAATTATCATAACTCTATTCCGTGAGTCGCCCCCTTGTTAGGGGCATTTGTTGTAACACAGCGTCCTTGCTGTGGATGAATTTTGGTTCGGGCATTCACCGTTCTCCCTGCAAGTTCTTTGTGGCGACCTGCGACCTGTCAATTAAGACAAGGAGTTCATCGGCCAACGGCACCAAACCTTTAGTCCGCAGTGAATAAAAATATCAAACCCACCTCAATCGGCACGAATTAGACGCTATCTCCCGCACGTAAATCAGCTATTTTCTTGTCGTGTGCCCCGGCTTTCGGTTGAATCTCTAGGTATTATTTATGGCAACTAAAACGATCATCAAACCTGCGAAATCACCCACGGCAGTCGGACCTTACAACCATGCCGTGCGCGTCGGCGACCTGCTATTCTGCGCCGGACAAATACCCATAAGCCCCACAGACGGCAATCTCATCGCCGGCGACATCAAAGCTCAAACGGAGCGAGTTCTTGAAAACGTGAAGGCGATCCTCGACGACCAAAAGCTCACGTTCGGCAACGTGGTGAAGTCGACCGTGTTCATGACAAACCTGGCCGACTTCGGCGGCATGAACGAAATCTACGCCAAGTATTTCACCGAGAATCATCCCGCGCGTTCCACCATCCAGGTCGCGGCGTTGCCCAAAGGCGCAAACGTCGAGATCGAAGTCGTGGCGCACTTTTGATTCGTGTGGCTGCCCGCGTGAGGGAGCGGTTAACTTTTTACAGCTGCGTCATTACGAATGCAGCCACAGCAGATGAAAAAGAATAAATTCTGGCGCGAAAAACTCGACGACGACAAAGGCTTGCAGAATGTCTCGGAAGTCATAGGCAAGATGTCCCAGCGCTGGGGTGCGGGCAAGATGGTTGTCCTAACACCGCGCGAGGTGGACGCGTTGATGCGGCGAGTCCCGACAAACCGGTTGGCGAAAATAAACGAGCTCGGCGCCGCCCTTTCAAAGAAGCACAAAACTGGTTTTGCCTCGCCGATAAGAAGGGGAATTTTTGCATGGATTGCCGCTCACGCCGCCGTCGAAACGGCAGCCGACGGAGCAAAGCAAATCACACCGTTCTGGCCCACGCTCAAGAATGGTGGCGAGGCGAATCCTAAATATGCCAGCGGCGCGGATAAGTTGGCCAAACATCTTTGTGCCGGAGACCACAAACTCGTGACAAAACGAAAAAGAATACCGGTCGCCGATTTTGAGAAGAAACTGTTCGAGAAAGCCCACTGATTTCATGTCTCTTGGATTCCAACTACTGCTCGCATTCGTCATCGGTGGCGGCCTCGGCTGGCTCATCGGCGCACTTATGGCGCGCGGGAAACAAAACACTTCGCCTGCTGAATCGCGATTAGAGTCCGACTTACGGCAACGGCTCGTCCAACGCGAATCTGAGTTGAAGCAAGTCAACGAACAACTCATACAGACCAAGACTTCACTTGCCACCGCGCAAGCAAACCAAGCAAGTGGCGAAAAACTTATGGCTGAACAACGCGCTTTGCACGAGCGCACGATCACTGAAGCAAAAGAGTCACAGTCAAAGGCCCTGGCGGATTTGCGTGAGGCATTCAAGGCCTTAAGTGCGGATGCTTTGAAACAGACCGCGCCGGAGTTTTTGCGGTTGGCAGAACAATCATTCGGAAAGTTTCAAGAAACTGCCAAGGGCGACCTCGCGCAAAGACAGGAAGCTATCAAAGGATTGGTTGAGCCGCTCAAACAACAGTTGGATAATTACCAAAAACGCCTCCAACAAAGCGAGACGGCCCAAGCCGACACGTTCGGCAAGGTAAAGGAACAACTCACAGCGCTTGCGGCATCCAGCTTGTCGCTCGCGGCGGAGACGGCGCAGTTCCGCTCGGTGCTCAAGTCCAATCAAGCGCGCGGACGCTGGGGCGAAGAGACTTTGCGGCGCGTGGTGGAAGCGGCAGGCATGAGTGCTCATTGTGATTTTACCGAGCAAGCACAGTCCGACGACAAGAAGCCGGACCTTATTGTGAAACTGCCAGGCGACCGATTCATAATCATAGACGCGAAAGTGCCCGAATTAGACGTTTTGAGCGCACTCGAAATTGCAGACCCGACAAAGCGCGCAGAATCTCTCGCCGCCCATGCTGGAAAACTCAAGGCTACGATCAAGGCATTGGCGGATCGCGATTATCCGAGCCAGTTTCCGAACGCCCTAGATTACGTGGTGTTGTTTCTCCCGGCGGAATCTCTGTTCAGCGCGGCACTGGAAGGAGACCACGACTTGATCGTCTGGGCGGCCAATAAACGCATCATGCTTGCCACGCCCGCGTCGTTGATCGCGTTGCTGCGTTCGGTAAGTGTGAGCTGGCAACAACACGCGCAGACGGAGAACGCGCAGAAGATTGCCGAAGCCGCAAAGGATTTTTATGGCAGAGTGATCACGTTCAGCGAGCATTTCGACGACATCAGCTCGGGGTTGGAGAAAGCGAACAACGCTTACAACAAAGCGGCGGCTAGTTTTCAATCGCGGGTGCGTCCGGCGGGTGAACGGCTGGCTGAGCTCGGCGGTGGACTCGAGGGCAAGAATCTGGCGGAAGTTTTGCCAATTGAATCAACCCTACAAAAGCTCCTGTGAATCCCGAAGCGAGCAGCAGTTTTTCGTTAATTGAGGTATTCTCCGTGTTTTATTTCTTTTCCTCCGGCGCGGCAGAATTAGATGCCAAAGACAGGCGACCAATCTCGATTCCCTCAAAGACACCATCGACAACGAAATCACGGCTCGCCCCTGAGCGCCAATTTGGCACGCGGGAGCTACACAGCGGTTTGGCAGGAGTTTGAGAACGCTGCGATTACCGCGCTGGCAGTTATTTTGCCCCGATATATTCCGGGACTAACGATAACGAACTTCGCCAGTGATGAAAGGGGACGCGAGAAGAATCACCTGTCGGACTTTACCGTCATCTGTGGCACGAACATAATCGAGATTTTTATCAAGGCGGCGCGCAACTCCAGTCAACCGTGGAAGATTTTCGGGACTGCGAGAACGGGAAGAAGCTGTTTGCGGCGGCGTTCACGGTTTAGGGGGATTTGAAGACAGGGGCTGGACGCTGCAGGCGGAGCGAGTGTTCTTTGATCCGACATGTCGGTTTCTGGGCAAGTCAACACTCGTGGAAGGCTTAAAGTATCGGAAGAAAGACGGCAATATGCGGCCCACGTACTGGGCGATGTTTGATTTGGGGAAATCCTCGGGGAAATCCGCAAGCGTCTAGGCGTTCTCGCGTTGGCGATTACAACCCATCCACGAATTTCTGCATTGCCCTCTCTTGTTGCTCGATAGATTCGACAAGTTTGAACTGAGTGCGGCAGCGATCCAAATTGTGATCTGGACGATGGATACGGAAATAGTTGTCTCCACTCAGGAAGTCGGTGAGGAAGCGAATGCCAATCTCGAACGTGATTAGTTTGCCCGAAAATGCCATCAGGCTTTTCTCGGTATTGTTAAGAAAGTTTCCCGCCGTTGAGAGATAGCCCTCAGCCAGCTTCTTAAACGTCGGTATCTGCATCTTAACTTTCGCTAGGTCGCGTTCATCTTCGAGCGTGGGACTTGTTGTCGTGCGGATCATGTCGCCAAAATCATAGAGCGCGCAACCGGGCATGACGGTGTCGAGGTCCACCACGCACATGGCTTTGCCGGTGGCGGAGTCGAGCATCACGTTATTGAATTTGGTATCATTGTGCGTGATGCGCTCGGGGATTTTTCCCTTCGCCATCGCATCAAGGATGACGCCGACGATACTGGCGCGACCCAGGGCGAATTCAATTTCGGGTCGGGCGTTGCGGGCGCGGTTGTAATGATCTTTGTGGATCGCCTGCTGCAACGCCATGAAACGCCTCCGCGTGTCATGAAACGCGGGAATGGTTTCGTGCAATCGTCCGCCGGGCAGATCGGCAAGCAAGCTTTGGAATTCACCGAAAGCGCGTCCGGCTTGAAACGCTTGAGTGGGAGTTTGTACAGCCTCGAATGTCTGTGTGCCCTCCACGAATAGGAACGTGCGCCAGAATTCTCCATCCCTACCGACGTAGTGTGATTTACCATCGCGCGTTGGGATGACGATGAGGGATCGGCGTGTGAGGTCGGGCGCATTCGAGGCTTCGAGCTTGCGGCGGATGTGTGTGGTGACGCGCATAACATTCCTCATCACAGCCACAGGGTTCTTGAAAACCCCTTTGTTGATCTTCTGGTGGATGTAACGAACGCGCGTGCCGCCTTGGTCGTAGGTGGCGGAATAAGTTTCGTTGATGTGCCCGATCTTGAACGTCTCCGCGTGCTGGATTTCGCCGTAAATCTGGAAGTGGCGCGAGATGTCTTGAAGTTGTTTTTCCTGATAGGCCATAAAAATGTTAGTTGTGTTTCGGCAAGTGTGAACGGACGGCTCAATCCGGGCAACGGGAAAGGGTTACGAATGCGACGATGGTTTTCTTTACGCTTTCAAGTGAGCGGTTCTTTCCACTGTGATCGTTTTTATTCCTCGCTTTGCGGGAGTGAAGTTGAACAGCGTGCTTCTGCTGAATGATTTTTTCTGGCAACACAACTGCTTGTCGGATTCGAGGCCACATCCCGGCCATTCTCCCTTGTTGCTTCTCTACACATCCCGCAATTCTAGGGAGAGACTAGATTTGACATATGAAAATCGGCTATTTAATTGATATGGATGGTGTGATTTATCGGGAAAATCATCTCATTCAAGGAGCGGCTGATTTTATGCAATCCCTGATTGCAACCGGCACTCCGTTTTTGTTTCTCACAAACAATTCAGCACCCACACCAGAAGACCTTGCGGTGCGCTTGAAGCATCTTGGCATTCAAGGGTTGTCTGCTCGGCATTTTTACACCTCAGCAATGAACACGGTGGACTTTCTAAGCGAGACAGATCCTAACTGCACGGTGTTTGTGATTGGTGAAGGCGGATTGCTGGCGGCATTGCATGAACGCAAGATCGCCAGCGATTCCATTCATCCGCGCTACGTCGTGGTGGGGGAGGGCAGCACAACTATGGATCGCCTGACCAAGGCGCATGAATGTCTGGAGCAAGGAGCTCGGCTGCTCGCGACGAATCCTGACAACTGGTGTCCAGTTTCAGCGAATAAGACTCGTCCCGGCGCCGGCGCTACCGCTGCCTACCTAGAGGCCAGCAGTGGAAGACGTGCTTACTATCTCGGAAAGCCGAACGTCTATATGTTTCACCGGGCTCGGCGCAAGCTTGCTGAGGTAACGCTTGGCACTCCCGAAGAGGTCGTCATGATCGGCGATACCATGGAGACGGATATTCGAGGTGCTTTCGAAGCCGGGATGCAGTCATATCTAGTTCTCAGCGGGTCAACGAAACTAGAAGATGTTTCGGATTATGTTTATCAACCGACCCGAATTTTGCAGAGCGTGGCTGACTTAACCGAAGAAGTAAGGTCAGGCAAACCGCCTGAGCTTCTAGGCGAAATCCTATCGGCCAACAAAGGATTCCGTTCCAGCAAAGGAGGGTTACGCCACCAGACCGACATTTTTGCGCTCCACAAACCCCGGCCTCGTCCTGCCATGACAAAATGATACAATGCGAATAAGCTGACTATTGAAAAGGGTTTTGTGAACATCCCTTCCTTGCGCGGGCTTTGCATGGCGAGGTAACTTGTCCGCGATGTCACATTCCGACTTTGTCCATCTGCACCTGCATACCGAGTATTCGTTGCTCGATGGTGCGTGCCGTTTGGACAAGCTTGTTGAGAGGGCTCATGAACTAAAATTTCCGTCTCTCGCCATCACAGATCATGGCGCGATGCATGGAGTCGTGGATTTTTACAAAGCAGCGAGGGAGCGGGGCGTGAAGCCGATCATCGGCTGCGAGGTTTATGTAGCGCCGGGTTCGCGCTTGGAAAAGAAATCCTCCACGGGAGGCAAAGATGTCTACAACCATCTTGTGCTGCTTGCAAAAGACGAAGTCGGTTACAAGAATCTCCTCAAGCTCACCACGGCGGCACATTTGGAGGGTTATTATTACAAGCCGCGCATTGATAAAGAAATTCTCGCCGCGCATAGGGAAGGATTGATCGCTTTGTCCGGCTGTCTCGCCAGTGAAATTCCGCAAGCGATCATGCAAGAGCAAATCACGAAGGCGCGCAGCTCTCTGGATTGGTTCAAGCAGACGTTTGGCGCGGAGAATTTTTATCTAGAACTCCAGAACCACGGCATCGCCGAGCAGGCCAAGGTAAACAAGCATCTCATCACATGGTCGAAGGAGTTCGGGTTGAAATGCGTGGCGACGAATGATGTTCACTATGTTGAGAAGAAACATTCGCACGCGCATGATTGTCTAGTGTGCATAGGCACTCAATCCATGTTGAGTGATCCGAAGCGCATGAGCGCGGGCTACGTGCCGGAACAATTTTATCTGCGCTCGGCTGAGGAGATGAAGTCGCGCTTCACAGACACGCCCGAAGCGGTGAGGAATACGTTAGAGGTGGCTGAGAAGTGCAACGTGGATTTTGATTTCAAGACGCTGCACTACCCGGTGTTCAGTCCTCCGGAACATTTCACTCGGGAAGGTTATCTGCGGAAGCTGCTCGCGGAAGGGCTTCAACGTCGCTACACGCTGCACTGTCACGCTGAAGGAGACCAATACCTCATCGAAAGCATTGACGATCCGAAGCGGTTGCCGACGTATCAGAAGCCAGAAGCCGGGGGACAAACAACGGAAGCAAAAACCCTTGATGACCTTGAAGTTGCGGCCGCAATCAAGGATGTCATTGATCGTCTTCAACTCGAACTCAAAGTCATCGAGAAAACTGGCTTCATCTCCTACTTCCTGATCGTTGCTGACTTCGTGCAATATGGGCGTAACAAGGGCATCTCCTGCGTAGCGCGTGGTAGCGCGGCTGGTTCGATTGTCACCTACCTTCTCGAGATTGCGAACGTGGATCCGATCCGCTACGGCCTGCTCTTCGAGCGGTTTCTAAATCCAGAACGCGTCAACCCTCCTGACATTGACATTGATTTCGCGGACGACCGCCGCGCAGACGTAATCGAGTACGTGCGGCAGAAATACGGCAGCGATTCGGTAGCGCAGATCGTAACGTTTGGCACGATGGGGGCGAAATCCGTCGTGCGTGATGTGGGTCGTGTGATGGGTTTAAGCTACGGCGAGTGTGATCGGTTGGCTAAGATGATCCCCGCCGAGTTGAAGATGGATTTGGCGAAGGCGCTGAAGCAGTCTCCTGATCTCAAGCAAGCATACGAGACCGAGGAGACGACGCGAGAGCTGATTGACACAGCGTTCATCTTGGAAGACTTATCGCGCAACTCCAGCGTTCACGCGGCGGGAGTGGTCATCGGCGATCAACCACTCGTGAATCTTCTCCCGCTAAAGCAGGACGAAGATGGGGCGATCGTCACGCAATACGCGATGAATCCGGTTGGCGAGCTTGGCTTGCTGAAGATGGACTTCCTCGGGTTAAAGACTCTCACTGTCATCCGCAATACCTGCGAGATGATTCAGCGCACGCAGGGGATCTCGGTGGAAATAGATCAAGTGCCGCTCGACGACAAGAAGACATACGACTTGCTCAACCGTGCTGAAACGCTCGGCATCTTCCAGTTGGAATCTGGCGGCATGCGCGACTTGTGTCGGAAGTTTCAGATCGCAAGCGTTGAACACATCACCGCGCTTGTAGCATTGTATCGCCCCGGTCCGATGGACCTGATTCCGGAATTCATCAAGCGTCGTCACGGCGAGGTGAAGGTAGAATATGAACATCCGCTGCTTGAGCCGATTGCTAAAGAGACTTACGGCATCCTGATCTATCAGGAGCAGGTGATGCAGGCCGCGCAGCTGCTCGGCGGCTACACTCTCGGCGGTGCGGATCTGCTGCGGCGCGCGATGGGTAAGAAAAAAGTCGAGGAGATGCAGAAGCATCGTGACATCTTCGTGAAGGGCTGCTTGGAGAAGAATAAAATCCCCAAGGCAAAAGCGAATCAGATTTTCGACTTGCTAGAAAAATTTGCAGGCTACGGCTTCAACAAATCTCACGCGGCCGCTTATGCCATCGTCGCATATCAAACTGCGTATCTGAAGGCGAATTACCCTGTCGAGTTTCTGTCCGCGATGATGACGAACGACATGGGCGACACGGCCAAGCTTGCACAAATCATCGCCGAAGCTCGAGTAATCGGCGTGGAAGTCCTAGCGCCGGATGTGAATGAAAGCCATGTCGTATTTGCGCCTGCACGCGACGGAAAAGTCATCCGTTTTGGCCTAGCAGCGATCAAGGGCGTTGGCGAAGCAGCGGTAGAGGTGATTCTCAAAGCCCGCGAAGGCGGAAAGTTCACGTCGCTCGCAGATTTTTGTGATCGGGTGGATGGTCGTTCAGTGACGCGCAAAACTCTCGAAGCGCTCATCAAATCAGGTGCATGCGATACGTTCGGTCAGACCCGAGCCACGTTGTTCGCCCAAATCGAACGAACGATGGCGCGCGCGGCGAGCATTTTGTCAGACAAACAAAAAGGCCAAAGTTCGCTCTTTGGTGTGCTTGAAGAAAAAGCGTCGCCTATGCCCGAAACCATCAGCAATTTGCCCGAGTGGCCGCAGCACGAACTGCTAGCGCACGAAAAGGAATTGCTGGGTTTCTATGTCACGGGACATCCGCTCACGCCGTTCGCACCGATTCTGGAAAAGTACTGCCTCAACACGACTGCCACGCTGAGTTCGTTGCCCACGCGTTCGATGACGCGCATCGGAGGATTGATCGCTGCTGCGCAACACGGCGTCTCGAAGAAGAGTGGCAAACCATATTCGATGGTCACACTCGAAGACCTGTCGGGCTCGGTGCAGATCCTGGTCATGAACGAGAACTACGAAAAGTTCCGCGCGTTGCTGGAGTTGAACAAAGCCATCATGGTTATAGGTGAGGTCAACACGGGTGAGGACAAGCCGAAGATTTTCCCCCAGGAAATCTTCCCCCTCGAAGATGCCCCAAGGAAATTCACCAAACGGGTAACATTCCACCTGCACACCGCGCACTTGAAGCCAGAAAGCATGGAAGCTGTGCGCGCGGTGATCGCGGCTCATCCTGGCAAGTGCGAGGTGATGCTTTGCTTCCGCTATCCGACCGGGCAGACGGTTTTTGTCTCCCCACACGAGCGTTACGCCGTGGCGCCGTCTCAAGAATTGCAGAAAGCTGTCACGCACACCTTCGGTGACGATGCGTATCATGTGAAAGTGGACACGAGCCTTCCGGAGAAACAAAACCGCTGGGGCAAAAAGACGGACTACAACAACGGCGGGGACGAATGACTCAAAAGCATAACCATTTGCGAACAACGCCGGTGAGCTTGTTAGATCTGCTCGGACTCTGTCGTCACGGGCTTCGCATCGCCCTTGATCGCGCCGATTACGGCGTGCCACGCTAGGATGGCGCACTTCACACGTGCGGGATATTTATAGACACCGGCGAAGACGGCGAGCTTGCCAACATCGCCGGCAATCTTGCCGGTCGTGACCATCTCGCGGACTTCGCTGAACATTTTTTCCACGTCGGATTTGGTTTTGCCTTTCGCGAACTCGGTGAGCAACGAGGCCGAAGCTTTCGAGATGCAACAACCTGAGCCGATGAAGCTGATGTCTTTGATGGTATCGCCATCCAGCGCGAGAAAGAGTTTGAGCTGATCGCCGCAAAGCGGATTATGCCCCTGCGCAGAAAAACTTGCCTCCGGCATCTCGTGGAAATTTCGAGGCTTCTTGCAGTGGTCAAGAATGACCTGCTGATAAAGGTCGTTCAAATCATCGAACATGCGAGGAGCATAACCGTTTGTGGTCGCGAGCGAAAACAAATCCTTGAGCGCACATCACGCGATGCCTAGCATCGGGTCATCGTGAGGACGAAAGCATTGAACCCATTCCTTCTGACGGCTCTGGCGTGTTGTGCGCTTACGATGAGTTCGCATGCCGAACTCATCAACGGTGTCCGCGCGGTCGTACACGATTCCGTCATCACTTACGGCGAGGTGGAGTCTGATGTGTTGATGATCGCCAATGATCTCTACCGGCAATACGGTCGCCAACCGGAAGTGTTCCAACAGAAACTTGAGGCGGCACGCAAAGAAAGTTTCGACAAGGCGCTCCAACATCAGTTGATCCTGAACGATTTCAAAGCCTCTGGCTACAACATGCCGGAGAGTTATATCGAGGAAGTGATCCAGCGCGAGATCAAGAGCAACTATCGCGATCGCGCCACGCTCACAAAAACCCTGCAAGCCCGGGGGATTACCTATGAGAAGTGGCGTCAACAGGCGAAGGATCGCTTCCTCGTCGGCCAGCTTCGTCTAAAGAATATAAATCAGGAGACGATCATTTCGCCCTACAAGATCGAGAGCTACTACGACCTGCACAAAAGCGAATACAAGTTGGAAGAGCAGGTCAAGTTGCGGATGATCATGTTCAACAAACCGGATACAGCGGACGAAGTGGAGACTACACGCGCCCTGGCGAAGGAAGTTCTTGGTAAGCTCAAAAACGGCGCCGCGTTCTCGGAGATGGCAAGCATCTATTCGCAAGGATCACAACGCAGCCAGGGCGGAGATTGGGGTTGGGTGGAGCGATCCGTGTTAAGAAAGGAACTTGTCGAGACAGCGTTCAGGCTTAAAGCTGGCGAGTTAAGCGATGTCATCGAAACTGCGCCAGCATTCTTCATTATGCTTGCGGAAGACAAGCGATCGCAGCATCACAAAAAAATCAGTGAAGTGCGAGATCAGATTGAGGAAACGCTGCTCAAAGAAGAACGCGAACGTCTGCAGAAGCAATACGTTGAGAAGCTCCGCAAGAAGACGTTCGTGCGGAAGTTCGAGTTCTAAAACATCTCCAGCAGGCGAATACTCGCACTCCGAACATGACCGGCATCATTGGCATCTCATTGGGTGACGTCACAGGCGTCGGCCCGGAGGTGACGCTCAAAGCCATCGCCAAGGAACTTTCCTCAGACGATACTCGGTTTCTGTTGATCGGCGACGCCGACCTGATCCAACGAACGAACACTCAGCTAGGGCTCAATCTTTCCATCGCAACAAGCGGCAAAGCTTCGGACAACGCGCGAGTGCTGGTGACGAATCCACTTTTCACAGCGCTCCCGGAAAATCTTGCGCAAGGCTCTGCCCCCGCAGCAAACGCTGCTGTCGCGTGGTTGAAAGACGGCGCGCAAAGATGTCTACGGCAGGAGTTGGACGCGCTCGTCACTGCGCCCGTCAACAAGGAGGCCATTGTCGACGCCGGACATGCCTTCGTCGGGCAGACAGAATTGCTTTCCGAACTCGCGCATGCAAAGCGCACAGCCATGATGTTGCTTGGCCACGATGAACGCGGGCGTTGGCTTCGCGTGGCACTCGTTACTGTTCACGTTCCGATCAAACAGGTCGCTTCACTCATCACGCCGGAAAGGATCATGCTCGCCATCGAACTCGCGGCGAAATCCTGTCACGATCTCGGATTGCCCCGCGCGCGTATCGCTGTCTGTGGATTGAATCCGCACGCTGGCGAAGGAGGCAAGATGGGCGACGAAGAAATCACGACCATCGGCCCGACAGTTTCTGATGCTCTCCAAAAAGGATTTGATGTCGTCGGCCCACTCAGTGGTGACACGGTTTTTCATCATGCACTGAATGGTGAGTTTGATGCGGTGGTGGCGATGTATCACGACCAAGGGCTCGCGCCGCTCAAAGCTGTGGCGTTTGACAGCGGGGTGAATTGGACGCTCGGCCTGCCTTTCATCCGCACCTCGCCGGATCATGGCACAGCCTACAATATCGCCGGCCAAGGCATCGCGAATCCATCCAGCATGATCGCCGCGATCCGCCTCGCCAAACAACTTGCGAGCAAACCGCGCTGAACCTTTGCCTTGCTCAAACGCGAAACTTGTCACTCGCGAGGAGTTCCCTAAACTCATCGCGCTATGACTCAAAACGACGTTCTCCAAGTTTTTCGCGACACGGGTGCACTGCTCGAAGGGCATTTTGTCCTGCGCAGCGGTTTGCATAGCCGCCAGTTTTTCCAATGCGCACTAGCGCTTCAGCAGATGCCAATCGTTGAGAAACTCGGTGCAGCTCTGGCGACAAAGCTAAAACCACTGGGCGCAGTCACGATCGTTGCGCCTGCGATGGGCGGACTTGTCATTGGCCAGGAAGTGGCGCGACAACTCGGCTTGCGCTTTATCTTTGTCGAAAAGGAGGAGGGAAAACTTGTTTTGCGTCGGGGCTTCAAGATTGCTTCGGGTGAAAAAATTCTCATCGTCGAGGATGTCGTGACCAAAGGAGGTCGCGTGCAGGAGACGATTGAAATTGTCCGCGCCAACGGTGGAGTTGTAAGTGGCATTGGAATGGTGGTAGATCGGTCGAACGGCGCAGTGAATCTTGGTGTTCCGATGTTCAGCCTGATCGCGCTGCAAGTGGAGACCTTTGATCCCGCCAAACTCCCGCCTGATCTCGCCAAAGTTCCTGCCGTCAAGCCGGGGAGCAAATGACCTTGAGCATTTGATCTTATCGGCCAGCATCGAACGCCAGTTTGCCCCCACCTTGACATCATTGCGCAGCTCGCAAACACTCCTCATGAATTTATGGCCGAGTCTAAAGATAATTTATTGATGGAAAAAATTGTGTCGCTGTGCAAGCGACGCGGGTTTGTGTTTCAATCCTCCGAAATCTACGGCGGCATCAATGGCTTTTGGGATTACGGCCCACTTGGTGCGGAGCTGAAGCGCAACGTCAAAGAACTCTGGTGGAATACCATGACCCGACAGCGAGATGATGTCGCTGGGCTAGAAGCGACGATTATCATGTCCCCGCTCATTTGGAAGGCAAGCGGGCACGTGGATACGTTTGCCGACATGATGCGGGAGTGTTCACTGTCAAACAAGCGAGTCCGGGCTGATCAAGTTGATGCACAGTCTGGAACTGTGTTTCGTTATTCGGGCGCCAGCTCAACTCAAACCGGACTTAAGCTCGACAAGACGGTGGGAATCCTTCAACTCCCAGGGAAACATGTAGAAAGCGTCAGAAAGGCGGCGCAGGAATTTTACGCCAAGGGGACGACCACGCCTGCGACCGATATTCAATTACTGGGCGAAACACCTCAAGCAGTCAAAGACTCGGTGGATTTCCATCCTGAAACGGGAGGGGAACTTCGCGCCGCAGTGCCTTTCAACCTGATGCTGCAAACTTACGTCGGACCGATTCAGTCCGATGAAAACGTCGCTTACCTCCGCCCAGAAACCGCACAGGCCATCTTTGCGCAGTTCAAGAACGTGTTAGATACGTCGCGCCAAAAAGTTCCGTTCGGCATCGGGCAGATCGGCAAGGCGTTTCGCAACGAAGTCACGCCGCGCAACTTCACGTTCCGCTCGCGTGAGTTCGAGCAGATGGAACTCGAGTTCTTCATCAAACCTGACGAAGCGATTGAAGCCATCCACGGCTCGGTGGCGACTGTTCCGGATACTGGGCATCCCGGCGATCCGCAACCGAATTGGGGTTGGCAGGCTTGGCATCAGTACTGGGTGGAAGAACGCGTGCGTTTCTATGAAGGCATAGGCCTCTCGCGAGACACCTTGGGCTTCCACCGACAGACGCCTGAGGAACTCGCGCACTACGCTCGCGCTTGCACAGATATTTTGTTCAAGTTCCCGTTCAGCAAGAAGGACGAGCAAGGCAATGTGACTGGCGACGAGTTAGAGGGCATCGCTGCGCGCAGTGATTTTGACCTAAGTCAACATCAGCGTTTTTCCACCAAGCCAATGGGGGTATTCGACGACGAACTTCGCTCTGCGTGGGGCAAACTGCCTAAGGAAAAACAGGATACATTGTGGAAGCGTTACTACGATCACCGCAAAAATTACCTGACAAAGTCTGGCGTGGAAGCTGAGGCTGCGACAAAACTCGCGACAGAAGACGCAAACGGTCTGGCGAAGGGCCAATATATCCCGCACGTCATCGAACCGAGCGCGGGCGTGGATCGTTTGATCCTCGCGCTGATCGCGAATGCTTTCTCAGAAGAAACCGTCACAGACGAGAAGGGCAAGAGCGAGACGACGGTGATGTTGAAGTTCCACCCTCGCGTCGCGCCTTTCAAGGTGGGTATTTTTCCGCTGCTCAAGAACAAGCCGGAGCTCGTCGCCAAAGCGCAAGCCGTGCGCGACCTGTTGCGCCCTTGGATGAATGTTTATTACGACGAAGGTGGCTCTATCGGCAAACGCTACGCCCGTCAGGACGAAATCGGCACGCCGTTCTGTGTCACGATTGATTTCGACACGCTGGGTGAGAATCCGGAGTTGCTCGACACGGTGACACTGCGATATCGGGACGATGGCAAACAGGAACGGTTGAAAATCTCCGAACTGCGCGATTGCTTGCTTGCTCGTGTGCGATGAATACGACAACCACCATGTCTTTGCCGGCGCGCATCTCCTACGCGACTATGGCGTTGATGTTGGGGCTGATCGGTTGGCTGCATCTTAGCACCTTGGTTTTGACGGTGCTGTTCGGTTACTTCGCGCTGCAAAAATTCAGCATCCACAGAAACAAAACGGTGGGAGTAGTAATCTATGTGGTCGTAGTGGTGGCGGCAATCTGGGGATTGATCTTCGTGATGAATCGAGCCCGCGAGACGTTGCCAAAGATTGCAGATGAAACGATCCCTGCCTTTGTAAATTACGCCGAAAGCAAGAACATCGAGCTGCCCTTCACGGACTATACGAGCGCGAAGACTTTGCTGATTCAAGAATCCAAGGATCAAGTCGCCAACTTCGGCAGCTACCTCAAGACGGCAATCCTTCAAATCGCCATGTTCCTGGTCGGACTCGTCGTTGCGGTGAGTATGTATCTGAGTGTGCGCTGGGGGACTGAAGCGGATTTACAGGCCACGCCCGACAGTATCTATGCAACGGTGGTGCGTGAGTTGGCTAGGCGCGTGCGTACGTTTTATCTCAGCTTCTCGCGCGTAATCGGAGCGCAGATCATCATCTCGGCGATCAACACCGCTTTGACTGCTGTCTTTCTCATCTGGAATGGTTTTAGTTACACGACCACGCTGATCGCGCTAACGTTTCTCTTCGGACTTCTGCCGATCATAGGTAACATCATCAGCAACACTCTCATCGTCGGTGTGGCATTCTCGATGACGAACGGCCCGAAGATGGCATTGATCTCGTTGATGTACCTGGTGATTGTTCACAAGTTCGAGTATTTCCTGAACAGCAAGATCGTCGGCGACCGGATCAAAAATCCTATGTGGCTCACGTTACTTGGCATCGTCATTGGTGAAAAACTCATGGGTATTCCTGGCATGATCCTCGCACCCGTCGTGCTGCATTACGTTAAAGTGGAGGCGTCGCAAAACAAAATCACAGCTCGCGGGTTAGAAGTGACGACGGAACAAGGAAAAGATTAGGTGGCGGCTTCAAGCGCGAAGAGTGCCCCTCTTTGTCCACCGCACCTCTAAAGCAGAAAGTCGCTCATCATTCTAAAACAGCCACCTCTCTGAGACGATAGATTCACAGGATCCACTGCGCCGCGGAGGATAAAATCGTAGCAAGAGTGGATTATTTTCAAAAGAACTGACCCACCTCATCCGCGATAGACGATCATCACCGCGTAGTCTGTCACCAGTTTTTGTGTGCCGATCTCTATGTGCGTGTAGGTCATCGGCGTGAGGCTGACGATGTTTGGCTCGCCAACTTTTTGGAGAAATCCTGAGACAACTTCGTCAAAACGGTCATGGCCCACCTCAACACAATCTGTGTGGCGGATGGTTTTGACTTTCATTTTCTTGTCCGACTCTTTGGCTGCGACCTCAAGCGTGGCTTTGGGTTTTTCGATCAGTGGCTCAAGAGTTTTGTTGGCGTGAACCGGCACCCTCAGATGCATCTCGATTTTGGCAGCGGCAGAGGTGTGGATGGTGCTCGCAGCCATTTTCGTGGGATCGTTGCTCGTGGATGCCAAAGAACCTAAGGGCGTGGCAGGTGCGGCGGGGATGACAATTTTCTCCGAACAAGACGGGCAATTAATCTCAGAGCCTGACCCTGTGCTATCCACGGCGAGTTCTTGTTCACATTTCGGGCAATTGAAGATGATGTCCATAAAAAATCCAGTTGGTTACTTTGGTGAATCGAGCCTATGCACCCAGCGAAACCGTGACCAGAAAAAAGTTTTGACCATAATCACTCACGCGGTCGCCATTTCAGATCAACGATTTGCCCGTGAGCCCTGTGCGCGGGATTAATCGAACGCAATTCCAATTTCATGCCGTCGTGGCGGGTCGTAGCGTGAATCCATCCGGACGGATCCCCTTCGCGGAAAACATAAGCCACGGGTGGAAGATTCACGAGATGCAGGCCAGATTCATCCTGCGAAACCTTCCAGTTATGCGTATGGCCAAAAAACCATGCTTTGACCTGCCGACGGGGACGGATGATTTCCAACAAAGCTGCGCTATCTTTCAATCCTGCGATCTTCTTATCTTCGCCAGGATTGTGATGGATCAACAACACGGCCGGTTTTTTACGATTGGCGTCAAGAGTTTCAGCCAGCCACTTTAGTTGATCCGCCCCAATCGAGCCGGGTGTCTGCAAGGTCTTCTCCAGAGAGTCGAGCATGAACCAGTTCACCAACTGCGATTGAACGAGCGCCACCTGTTTGTCGGCTACAGGGCGGCATGTTATGGGGTTCGCATCGAGCACAGCGCGAAAATTATCACGTTGATCGTGATTTCCCAGCGCGAGGTGGATAGGCAATCCACAGTCGCGGACCGGATCAAGCAATCTTGTGAGTTGCTCGTATTCACCGAGCTCGCCAGAACTAAGAGCGCAATCGCCGACCACAAAAACACCCGATGTGCGGCGCGGCAGACCAGCGATTTCTCTCGCTGCAGCTTTGAGATGATCAGCCATCACAACCTTGCTCTTCACCGCAGCCGGATCAGCTGAGATGTGTGTGTCTGCCAGCAGCGCCCAGGAATTGGCATCCGTGCGGCGCATGGCGGCAGAAAGTTGCGGTGCTAACGCAAGGCCCGCGCCGGCAATCAAGGTGCGACGCAGGAACGCGCGTCGCGAATCTGGCAGAAGGTGGATCGGCATGTGCGATTCGTAAGCTGGATGGTTGAGCTGCTCAAGATAAATTTGTGCCATTGTCATATCAGAACGCGGCAGTGTGTCTTCGATCAAACCCAGCAAACTGCGAATAACAGTAGGGGATTTCGCCCTGAGCCTCCAAATGTTCCCGCTGGTCTTACACATTGCTGCGCTCCGACGAACAGCTTTGACTCGCAACGACAGCCCTCGCCACGCATAATTTTCCCGCCTGTGACAAATCTCGAACCAGCACAACACTTCGCGCAAAAAACCAACTCTGCGCTGACCGACGGAACGTTCATACGCCTTGTGATGTCGCGTCCGGTGAGCAAAGAGCTGCCGCAAAAAATCATGGCGCGACTTGTCCGTCTGCGCGGCGTACCGAATCTCTCGCTCACGTTGCGGAACTCCACTCAGGACATGACCAAGAATCTTCTGATGCCGCAAGTGGCGGATTGGCTAAAGGAACAGCTTGGCGAGGCATTCCGCAGCGCTCTGCTCTGCACCACCACGCGCGACTGGCAGTTCATATCCAACGAGGCGGGGGTGGCGCGTTTGGTGGATCACAAACCTTCCGAGACGCAGCTGCTCTCGCAAGATCACGACAAGAAGGCCTTTGGAATGCTTGATTCCAGCGCGGCGGATTGGCTGCATGGATTAGAAATTCTGGATCGTGATGGGCGCGTGCGCGCGTCCATGGCAGACAAGCATCGGCAGATCAATCATTACCTGGAGATCGTGTCACACCTCGCGAAGGACTGCGGCTGGACAGAATCGCTAAAACATGACTCCCCGCTCCGCTTCGCCGACATGGGTTGCGGCAAGGGTTATCTAACGTTCGGGCTGTGGCATCTGATCACCCGCCTTCAGAAACAAGCGGTACGGGTCGTGGGAGTTGAAGCGCGACCCGATTTGGTCCACACCACAAACAAGCTCGCACAACAAATCGGTGCGAACGGTCTAGAGTTTGTTCAAGGTGATATTGCCACCGTCAAACTTCCGCCGCTCGACGCGCTCATCGCCCTGCACGCGTGCAACACAGCCACAGACGACGCCATCAAGCGCGGCATAGAGTCGGGCGCGAAACTTATCGTGGTCGCGCCATGTTGCCACAAGGAATTACGCCCGCAACTCGGCAAACCCGAACCACTCGCAGCGGTTTTGCGGCACGGGTTGATGGAAGAACGCATGGCGGAGTGGGCCACGGACGGATTACGCGCGCTCTTTCTGGAATGGGCAGGCTATCGGACAAAGATCATGGAGTTTGTCAGCGGCGAACATACGCCAAAGAATCTGATGATCGCAGCAGTGCGTGAGCGCGAGGCTTTTGTGGATGAGTCGGCACGCAAACGGATCCTGGAGTTGAAGTTATTTTTAGGAGTGGAGCACTGCGCGTTGGACGGGTTGCTCGCGGAATGCTCCCGTACTCGGGCGCAGCAGGGTGGACCTTCCAAGGACCCACAAACAAATCAGACCCTTTGAACCCGAAATGAACCTAGAATCAATTGATTGGGAATCGTTGGAGCGTATGCGGGCGGCATTCCTTAGTGGGACGGCGGGAGCGCAGGATTATTGGCACAACGATTCTGAACTGGCGGCTTATGATGCAACGTTTGCTCAACGCATCGGCTGGAAATGGGACTATGTGCTGGAAGAATTGAAAGCGCGCGGTTGGTCGCCACCAGCGGGTGATATTTTGGATTGGGGTTGCGGCAGCGGGGTGGCGGGGCGTGCGTTTCTCAATCACTTCGGAATGAATGAAGTCAGCGCTTTGCGTCTGTTGGATCGATCAACGTTGGCGAGGGCGTTCGCAGCAAAACGGGCGCGGGAAAAGTTTCCAGGACTCAAGGTCGTCGAAGAAACGCAACGAGCCGATTCGGAGATCAGCACTCCACCCGGGATTTTACTCATCAGCCATGTATTGACGGAGATGACTCAGGAACAAACAGCTGCGCTCGTCTCGGCCGCGACTTCAGCAGAATGCGTGATTTGGGTTGAACCCGGCACCTACGAAACGAGTCTGACGCTGATCGCGATACGCGAACGGCTGAGAACAATCTTCAACATCATTGCGCCTTGCACGCATCAAGAACGCTGCGGGATTTTGTCGCCTGAGAATGAGAGGCATTGGTGCCATCACTTCGCCTCGCCGCCGCAGGAAGTTTTCATGGACGGCGATTGGGCGAAGTTCGGGAATATGCTCGGAATTGACCTGCGCGACTTACCCTTGAGTTTTCTCGTATTGGATCGCCGCACCGCGCCGGCGGTGTCGCCGTGCGCCGGAAGAGTCATAGGCCATGCGCGACTGTACAAAGCGCACGCGCTCTTGCTCGGCTGCGATGCGAGCGGTGTGAGCGATCGGCGATTGATGAAGCGTCTTCACGCGAACGAGTTTCGAGCACTCAAGAAAGACATCAGCCCGGCTTTGCGGGAGTGGGAATGTCGGGAGGGAGAGATTGTGCGGACGAAGCCGCTGGTGGCAAATGAAAGGCTGGATTAACGCATAGGCGCAAAGAGCGGCTATGGTGTGAAGTGCGCGCCCATGTCCTCATCATTACCTACAAGTTGATCTTTTCCGAGGGAGTGTCCAACCGAGGGTGATGTCGTGGAGTCTTGGGAGACGGTGATCCAGATAACGTGCGCAACATTAGGGAAACACTGATTTCATTTTTTGGTTTTTATTTTTTGAGGAGACCTGGTTGGGGCTGGTTTTGTAAGACTGCAGGCATGACCCACCAGACGATTTTTTCTCAAAATGAGTTTGCCGACAAGAGGAAGATGACCCGCCGTGAGAAGATCCTCGGGTGCATGAAGGAGATCATTCCATGGACTTAACTACTGGCGGTGCTCGAACCGTTCTATCCCAAAGGCGAACGCGGACTTCCCCCCTGTCGGGTTGGAGCGGATGCTGCGGGTGTATTTCCTCCATCAATGGTATGGCCTGGCCGAAGAAGCTCTGTGAAAATCAGGCGCTGCGAGGGTTTGCACCCATTGACTTGAGTGCCGACGCTGTTCCCGATGCCGGTTATACCGGCGCGGAGAAGCGGCCTAGGATCGTTGCGTTGGAACGGAAGAATCGACTAGCAGATGGCGGACAAACGCGGGCAGATCAAAAACATGGCGGAAGGTGGAGAGAAAGAAGCAATCAAGGCCATCGGAAAGTGATGTCTCCGGGACTGGCCAAGAACGGGCATCAACTTTATACGCTCTTTGGCCTGGTCAACGTGGTCATCGGCAGCCGAACAGTTGCGACATGAAAAATCACGAATCAAACCGGTTACAGCAATGAAAACCGCCATCAAACACTGCCGCCAACCCCGAACTGCTCCGCCTACTCAAGCTGCCTGAAGTATTTTTGTAGGCCGCCTGAGCAGCACACGACATCAGAAATCCTTAAAATTTCAAAATATCCCTTTAGTCAGCGTCTCCTTAGGTGTAATTCGTGGTTAACCCAAAGAAGCGAGGATACTCTCCGCAGACGCGCGCGGATTGGCGGCGGCAGTAATAGGCCGTCCGATAACTAGCCAACTTGCTCCCGCATTGATGGCTTCGCGTGGCGTGAGCGTGCGTTTTTGATCATCAGCCTTCTCTGCGCCAGTGCGGATGCCGGGAGTGACAAGTTGCATCTGGGGCGGCAGGATGCGGCGCAACGCCACGATCTCCAACGGCGAACATACCAATCCACGCAGACAAGACTTCGCAGCCAGCAGAGCGAGCCGCTCGACTTGTTTGGCGACGTCTGTTTCGCCGCCTAGTTCGGCGAGCGTGTTGGAATCTTGGCTTGTCAACACGGTGACTCCCAACACAAGTGGGGCTGGGCGACCTAACTGAGCAGCTGTCTGTTGCGCGGCTTGTTCGGCGGCGCGCATCATCTCGCTGCCGCCGCTGGCGTGAATGGTCAGCATCTGCACATCCAGTCGTACGGCAGCCGCCACTGCTTTGGCGACGGTGTTCGGGATGTCGTGAAATTTGAGATCAATAAAAACACTCGCGCCCGTATCGCGCACGCGGCGCACGATGTCGGGCCCGGCACTGGTGAACAGCTCCTTGCCGATCTTGAACGCGCCGACTACGGGAGCGAGTTGTTGCGCGAGCTCCAATGCCTGTTGAACCGTTGGAACGTCGAGAGCTGCGATGATGGGATTCTGCATCACGAGAATAATCAAAGCGTGAGAGGTTGAATAAAAGCCAAAAATCTATGTTGCCTATCCTGGGGCGTGATCACATGCATCGCTTCCACTCGGTTGACTTGCTCCGCTGCTTTGTTAGCGTGGCGTCAGCGTCATGTCGAAAAACTGGTTCACACGTCTCACCCGCATCGTTTCAGACAGGTTTGGTTCTGAAAAAGAGGATGGTTTCTCTCTGGAATCGAGCCTCAATCACTTCGAGCGGTTCGTTCACTTTTGGGTGCTCGTCTGCCGCAGCTTTGTGCGCAATCGCTGCCCCGTGCGCGCGTCTGCACTTTCTTATACGACGTTGCTGGCGTTGATCCCAATGCTCGCCGTGGCTATGGGCGTCGCGAGCATTGTCCTCAAGAATGAGGGCGAGGCACGCATCAGGCACGTGATCCAAAGCTTTGTGGACAACGTGATTCCAACTCCCGGAGGGAAACCCGGCACCCCTGCAGCCGCTCCCCAGACATCGACGAACATTTCAGACGCGTTGACAGCACCTCAGTTCGATTCGTCCACATTTCAAGGGGTTTATCATGGGGCGAACACATTGGATTCGAGCATTTTGGCGAGTTCAAACTCAACTCCTACCACTCTGTCTTCTTCAGCCAGTGCTGCCGAGGTAAAACAGAATGTTTCTAAACAAGCCTCGGAAGTCATCTATGATTTCGCACAGAAGAGTTACAGCAAGACCCTCGGTATCACTGGCGTCATTTTTCTTTTGCTGACAGCCATCCTCACGTTGACTCGAGTGGAGGAGACGTTCAACGACATGTGGGGCGTGACGCGTGGTCGCGACTGGTGGTCACGCATTACCAACTACTTTTTTACGATCATCGTCGGTCCTGTGTTGTTGATTAGCGCGGTGGGAATGGCCAATGGGCAGAATTTCGCCAAAACGCGGGATGTCTTAGAGGCTATTCCTTTCATTCAAACAATTTTCTCCACCTATCTCCCAGTGATCATCATCTGCTTCACGTTCGCAATGCTTTACAAGCTCGTCCCGAACACGAAGGTAGATTTCGGCGCAGCCTTGGTGGGTGGAACTCTCGCGGGTCTCGCTTGGAACAGTTACAATCATCTTGGTTTTTTGCTCATTTCGAGTGTCTCTAGCGCCAATGCTATCTACGGTGGACTTGCCGTCATTCCCTTGCTCATGGGCGGCCTTTATGTCGTGTGGCTCACCATTCTGTTCGGCGCACAAGTGGCCTACGCGTTTCAGAATCGCGCAGCTTACTTGCAGGACAAACTCGCTGAGAACGTCAATCAGCGGGGTCGCGAATTCGTCGCGTTGCGTTTGATGACGTGCATCGGGCAGCGATTCAATCGCGGTCAAAAACCTGTGACCATCCGCGAGATTTCCGCTGAGCTAGGCATCCCCAGCAAGCTTGTTCAACAAGTTTTGCAAACGCTGCTCGCCGCGCAGCTCGTTGTCGAGATCGCGGGCGTGGAAGCGGGTTATTCACCAGCACGTCCGTTGGACACGATCAACTGTCATGATGTCCTTGTTGCCATGCGCGCGACGCACGGCCAAGAACCCGCCACACGCGACGAACCCGTGCGCATCGAAGTCCTCGGTGAATTCGCCCGCATCCAAGCCGCAGAACGGGAAGCCGCCACTTCGGTGACGATGCTCGCGCTGGTCAATCGCGCGCATGACCGTCTACAACTCGCAGGGGTGGAAGTGTCTCCAATCATTCCACCACTCGAGAGAATGAGCAACACCGGCCCTGAGTCTGGGTCGCCGGAATTGGATTTCATCGAAGCCGGCACAGAATTCCAGACCGCTGACGCGCCAAAGAAAGCTGCGCCTAAAAACATTTCCTCCAACTCGCCTGTCGGCACAGGCACCAACGACAACGAAAGTTTCCCGCTATGATTGTCGGCGTTCCCAAAGAACTCAAAGACCATGAATATCGCGTCGCCATGCTGCCGTCGGCTGCTTACCAACTCATCAAGCGCGGACACCCTGTCGTTGTCGAGCGGAATGCGGGCGTTGGCGCCGGTTATCCCGATGCGGAGTATGAACACGCTGGTGCAAAACTCGTGGACTCACACGCCGCCGTCTTCGAGCAAGCTGACCTGATCGTGAAGGTCAAAGAGCCGTTGCCTGCTGAGTATCCCTTGTTGAGAAAAGGACAACTCCTCTTCACCTATCTCCATTTGGCGGCAAACAAACTTCTCACCGACGCGCTCGTCAAATCCGGCGCAACCTGCATCGCTTACGAAACCATCGAGGTGAATCGCCGCCTGCCGTTGCTCGAGCCGATGAGCGAGATCGCTGGACGCATGAGCGTTCTCGTGGGCGGCTATTTCCTCGCGAAACATTTCGGCGGGAGCGGCGTCTTGCTGGGCGGCGTGCCGGGTGTGTTGCCAGGAAAAGTGGTCGTGTTGGGCGGCGGCGCCTCTGGCATCAACGCCGCGCGCATGGCGCAAGGACTCGGCGCGGACGTGACGATTCTCGAAGTGGACTTGGAGCGCATGCGATTTCTCGACATCACGCTGCACACAGCGCACACGCTTTATTCCAGCGCCGCGCACCTGATGGATCTATTGCCGACTGTGGATTTGCTCATCGGCGCGGTGCTCGTTCCTGGAGCCAAAGCACCGAAGCTCATCAACCGCGAGATGCTGCGCAAGATGCGGCCTGGCAGCGTGCTGGTGGACATCGCGATTGATCAAGGCGGCTGCGCTGAAACCTCCCGAGCGACCACGCATCAGAACCCCGTCTTTGTCGAGGAGGGCGTGACTCATTATTGCGTAGCGAACATGCCCGGCGCTTACGCCCGCACCGCCACACAAGCACTGACGAACGTGACCTATCGCTACATCGAGACGCTGGCAGATTATGGCCTGAGCGAAGCCTGCCAGAAACAACCGGCTCTCGTCGCTGGCATCAATGTCATGGGTGGGAATATCACTTACAACGCGGTGGCCAACGCGCATGGGATGAAATGGTCGGCAGCGGCGGTTTGAAATGCCGTTGCGCACTTGCCGAACACAAACCCTCGTTCTAGCCTTTATCCATGACAGTGCGCCTCGACGTCAAAAAAACTTACAAGCTCTACATCGGCGGCAAATTTCCTCGCAGCGAGAGCGGCCGCTATCTGTCCGCCACTTCCGCCAGCGGCAAACAGCTTGATAATTACTGCCACGCGTCCCGGAAAGATTTCCGCGATGCCGTTGTCGCAGCCAGAGCCGCCGAGGGGGGTTGGAGCAAGGCCACAGCCTACAATCGCGGCCAGATACTTTATCGCGCCGCCGAGATGTTGCAGAACCGCGCGAGCGAACTTGTTGCAGAACTGGCTCGCTCTACAGGTGCGAGTTCCGCCGCTGCGAAACGCGAGGTGACGCTGGCAATTGATCGGCTGGTGCATTTCGCTGGCTGGACGGACAAATATCAGCAGGTGTTCGGCAGCGTGAATCCCGTTGCGTCACCGCATTTTAATTTCACCACCCCGGAGCCGATGGGCGTGGCCGTCATCGTCGCGCCGGACGAACCCGCGCTCGTCGCGCTCGTGTCGTTGATCGCGCCGGTCATCTTGAGCGGCAGCACTGCAATCGTCGTCGCGCCAGAAAAGTTTCCGCTGCCTGCGGTGACGTTCAGCGAAATCCTCGCCACGAGCGATCTGCCTGGCGGCGTGGTCAATCTACTCACCGGCAAGCGCGCTGAACTCGCACCACACATCGCCTCGCACATGGACGTGAACGCCATTGTGGACGGCTCGTGCGATGATGTGCTGGGAGCACAACTTCAAGCGGGCTCAGCCATCAATCTCAAACGCTACGCAAAGCACGCGCTGACCGCAAAGGAATGGTTCTCCGCGAAAGGCGAGGACGCCTACCGTATCCTAGATACTGTGGAATTCAAGACGGCGTGGCATCCCATAGGATTGTGAATTTGCATCACCTCGAAACCCGGCACAGGCTGAACACAGCAAAGCTAGCGGCATATGTGATCCAAAAGCCCGCGGCGTGAACTTCCAGCTTCTTCACCGGTAATCGCCGCAGCCACACCGCCAAAAATAGTGCGATGGGGCATAGCAGTAGAAACAAGTGTCGCCCCTGCCCCATGCCGAACTGATAGCCTAAGCGCAACACAAGCACCACCGTGATCAGAACGGCAATGAACATCGCTATGAGCAGTGATTTATTCTCAGCGATGTTCAGTGCGTCAGTTTTTTTCACGGGCTTGGAGTCCAAAGCGAACACAATCACGGGCAACACGTGCAGCAACATGCCAACAAAAGGAAACGGATAACCGACATCGTTGGTGAGGCCCGAAACGGACCAGAACGTTTTCAGAAGATTGTGCGCGGCGGAGGCGATACCGCGCATGGCAGACGGCCATTGGATTTGCGTCACAACCAGATGTTCCGTCATGAAGGTGTTATAGACCTGCCAGTTGCGGATCGCCCACGGTAGATAGATCAAACCTGCGAGTCCCAGCGTGACGAAGAGCTGTTGCGCGGCGCTGCCCTAGGAGATACGAGCCTTGAAAGCTCCCAGTGCGACGAGAGAAACGATCAGAGGCGCAAAAATCACGGCGGATTGCTTAATCAACAATCCCAAGCCAAGCAGCAGGCCGAGGAAAAGTGCTGACTTGATGGAACGCGCTCGCTGCGTCAACAAACACACCAGACCCCCGCCGATTGTGGCAAGGAGATTGTCATTGTTGATCACTGAAGAAATAAACGTGTAGGTAGGCAACAGAGAAACCATCGCCACGGCGAATACTTGAACGAAACAATCTTTAATGTTCATTCGCCGTAAAGAAACAATCACAAGCCATACGTTGAGAAGCCAGAGCGAGACGGAGAAAAGCCTGATGGCGAAGACTGTTGAGGTCTGATTGTGAAACAGGGCCTGCGTTGCACTAAAGATGGGCACAGCCACAATGTAGTAGAGAGGTGGCTGATTGTTTTCCCAAACGTTCGACTCGTCGCCAACTTTGCTGGTTTGAACCGGGAACGATTTTTTCTCGGCGAGATGCTTGATGTATTTGAAGTGCGATTGTTCATCCGTCGCGTA
>Ga0114967_10000819_pt1 | contig 26233 bp, 24 predicted proteins | sample M_130628_MF_Meta_FD_92639 | JGI IMG/M metagenome (GOLD analysis project Ga0114967, IMG submission 92639) | Freshwater microbial communities from Lake Montjoie, Canada to study carbon cycling - M_130628_MF_MetaG | ecosystem: Environmental > Aquatic > Freshwater > Lake | place: Lake Montjoie...
ACTGGGCGGAGCGGTCTTATGAAACTAACGGTGACTCTGGACTTATGTACACCATGCTTTTGCAGTGGGCTATGGGTGACGAATTGTTTGGAGAACAGTGGGATAGAAACAAGGAGAAAAACACATGAAGATGCGAGAGCGTAAGCATTTGTTTTGGTGGTTGCCCCGCGCAGAGATGTTTGTGCGTAGCCACAACAGGAAAGTTAAACCCCTACCGCAAACCTACTGGGTTGGCAAAGGTGGCAACGCATACTTGCAAGATAAAAAGAATTGCATGCTAGGTGGAATTGAATGGTATGAGGAGATGAGACATGACTAAACGCATAGAAATAGAGTACGAATTAAAAGCAGAAGAAGACGATGACATCCAAGAGTACAAGAAGCCTTGGGTTGGATTACGAGCCGAAGAAATAGAAGACATACAAGACGCTGTGTTTGGTATGAAGCCACACTATGTTGCGTTAGCAAGAGCAGTAGAAGCCAAACTCAAGGAGAAGAACACATGACTAAACGAGAAACATTGGTGGCCTTTCTTAGAGATATGTTGCGTCCAAGAACATTGGAAGAACTTATTGATATCGAGATGCGAGATGCGTACCTATCAAAGATGCACGCGGAGAAGTCTCTTGAGTACGCTACTAGCGTAGTCGAATACAACCGTCAGCGCATCCGTCGCCTTGAAGAAAAATTAAAAGAGATAGGAAGTAGCAAATGACACCCGAAGATGAAGAGTTCACACGCATCGAGATGGAGTCTCGAGTTAAGCAAGAGTATGTGCGGTCTATGAACCGCAAGCGTCAGATCGCCGAACCACGAGATGCCGTAGTTCACTTGATGGACGAGTTAGCCATAGCAAGGGTTGCTGTCAGAGAACTAGGTGATAGGCTCTCAAAGGTAGAGAAAAGCAACATCCAAGTTAGAAACGATACGCTAGAAGAAGCGATAAAAGAAGTAGAGTATCTTGCCGTTGTTTTAGGTGTAGATACAGTGCATGTCTTTATGACTTTGTTAAGGAGTATGAAAGAATGATAGACGTACTGTTGAGGGATCAGATTGCTATGGCGGCTATGCAAGCAATGTTGATACGAGGAGATACAGAGGGCGTAGCAGAAGAAGCTTACCTACAAGCAGACAGGATGCTTGAGGCAAAAGTCAAAGCCCCCGCAAGTGATTGGTTAAGGGAAGACCCCGCAATTTATTTAGAACTACCAAGAAGAGTAGCGAACGCAGTCAGAGCACAACACATCTTAACTATGGAGGACTTACTGGATACGAGAGCGTATTTTTGGTTAAACCGAGTGCCCAACATGGGCGCAATGTCAGCAAAGCAACTATTCACCGCATTGGAAAATCGCGGTCTTAAACTTAAATCTTAAAGAGGAAAATATGGCAAAGAGATCACAAGCAATGAGCACAAAAGTGCGTAAGTATTTAGCAAAGCACCCAACGGCAAAAGCACAGGCAGTAGCCGACGCTACTGGTGCAACGGTGCAATACGTCCACAACATTCGGTACGCTGATAAGAAGAATGGTGTGGCTAGCACACCGGCAGTGAAGAAGCCCAAGTGGAAACTATTAGAGGTGTCGACAAATGAGAAATCCGTTAAAGAACGTATTGCAGATATACAGAGGGAGTTTATGAAAGGCGCTAAGGATATCGTTGCCACACACCACACCGACATGGTTAATCATCCACCCCACTACAAGATGGGCGGTATCGAGACTATCGACTTCATTGAGGCGAAACAGTTTGGTTACAACCTAGGAAACGTAGTCAAGTACATAAGCCGTGCTGACTTCAAAGGTAGCCACTACGAGGACTTGCTCAAAGCACGTTGGTATCTGAACCGTGAGATCGCTAAGTTCTCACCAGACACAAAGGTAACCAAATGACTACAAAAGCAAAAGAAGACGACAAGGCTGAACTGCATAAGTACACGACCTTTAAACTAGACGGCATCACTTACGTACCACACTACCGAGACACTAAGAGATACGTTGGCCCGGGGTATCCAAGACATACCGCTTCTGTATATACAGCATCAGACCTGTTTAGCGCTGGTGCTGTGCCAACCATCTCGTTTCTTTGGAAGCGTTCTGAGTTTGGCATTGTAAAAGTTGGGAAAATTGGATGAACCTAATCACCCTTGACTTCGAAACGTTCTACGATAAAGACTTCTCTCTATCCAAGTTAACAACTGAAGAATACATTCGCGATGACCGTTTTGAAGTTATCGGTGTAGGAGTAAAAATAAATGATGACGAAACGCAATGGTTCACAGGAACTCACGCCGACACCAGTGAGTTTTTATCTCGCTTTGACTGGGATAGTTCTTTTCTCCTTGCTCATAATTGCATGTTTGATGGTGCTATCCTTTCTTGGCGGTTTGGTATTAGGCCAAAAGTACTTCTCGATACTCTAGCAATGCTACGTGCCATTGATGGCACAGAGGTTGGTAACAGCCTAGCAAAAGCCGCCGAGCGTTATGGCTTAGGGGTGAAAGGTACTGAGGTAGTCGCGGCTATGGGTAAGCGCCGTGCTGATTTCTCTGCGCAGGACTTGGCGCAATATGGTGTGTACTGCAAGAACGACGTTAAGCTGACGTACGACTTGTTCAATATCTTGCAAGCAAACTTCCAGAAGCCAGAGCTAAAGCTAATAGACATGACTCTGCGTATGTTCACAGAGCCGACGCTACGTCTTGATCTACCTGTGTTGGAGCAACACCTTGTACTTGTACAAGAAAAGAAGGAAGCCTTGATTGCCGAGGCTTGTGCTGACAAGGAAGTGCTCATGTCCAATCAGAAGTTCGCCGAGCGATTGATTGAGTATGGTGTGCCACCACCCATGAAGGTTAGCCCCACGACAGGCAAAATGGCTTTGGCTTTGGCTAAGAGTGACGAGGGGTTCAAGGCACTAGCAGACCACTGGGATGAGCGGGTGCAAGCACTTGTCGCCGCGCGTCTTGGGACAAAGTCCACACTAGAAGAGACACGCACCCAAAGATTTATCTCCATAGCGAAGCGTGGTAGCCTCCCAGTCCCCCTCAGATATTACGCCGCGCACACAGGGCGGTGGGGTGGGGACGACAAACTAAACCTACAGAACTTGCCACGCAAGTCACCCCTCAAGACTGCTATCGTAGTACCCGAAGGCTACATCATGATCGACGCCGACTCTTCACAGATTGAAGCGCGGATCGTTGCATGGTTGGCGGGGCAAGCTGATTTGGTAAGCGCGTTTGCAAAAGGTGAAGACGTTTACAAGATCATGGCAACAAAGATATACAACAAACCTCTTGGAGAGATTGACGACTCTGAAAGATTTGTAGGTAAGACTACGATTCTTGGCGCGGGCTACGGCATGGGCTGGCGCAAGTTTCAGATACAACTCAAGAACTTTGGGGTAAGTTTGGACGACAACATGTGCCAACATATCTTGAAGGTGTATCGCCAAGAGTTCCCATATATCCCTGCACTATGGGATGAAGGACACAAAACCTTAGACGCACTGGCAAGCCCTAAACTTGTCACTACTCCGTTTGGGAAACAGGCACAGGCAGTAAGCGTACTCCCCGGAATTGGGTACGATCTTCCTAGCGGTTTACCTCTCAAGTATATGAACTTGCGTGCCCCTGAGATTGACTTGCATGGTCGACCACAGTACGTCTACGATACCCGCAAAGGTGAAGTTCGTATCTATGGCGGTAAGGTAGTCGAGAATCTATGTCAAGCCTTGGCACGCTGTGTGATCGGTGAGCAGATGCTACGAATAGCAAAACGCTACAAACCAGTTCTGACTGTGCATGATGCCGTGGCGTGCGTAGTATCCGAATCAGAGCGCGATGAAGCCATTAAATATGTAAACGAATGTATGCGTTGGCGACCCAAGTGGGCTGAGACGCTACCACTAGCGTGTGAAATTGGCGTAGGAAAAAGCTACGGCGACTGCGGTAAAAAAATGTCTATTGAGAAATGGGGGCTGTAATGCAGATAGGAGTTAGCCAAAACTTTCTTGGAAGTAAACCAGATGTGATAGATAGGTATGGCCCCGGTTGGTCAGTAGGGAGAATCAATACTGCGATAGCAACGGAGCTATCAAATGAAGATGGAACATATTTAACAAGGAAGGCAAAAATGATTTCAACAGACTACGAAAAAGCAACAGAGATTACAGAGACTGCGGACAAAATGTTCAAGCGCAACATAAGCGCTTTGATGAACACCACAGAAGAACTACAAACCAATATCAAGAAAGTCTCAGGTAATGTGCGTAAGGCGGCAGATGATTTGGCGGCAGGACTAACTAAGGTTGAGAAGACCGCAAACTTTGCAAACCTAGAACGCTACGTCAACTTACTTGAGCGTGCGGCAACTGCAATGTCGACTCTTGCTGAGTTGGAAAAAGAAGGTAAGTTAGACAAAATTTCGAGCGCACTCAAATGAACTACACATGGTCATATTCAAGCATCTCGCTGTTTCAGCAGTGCCCACGCAAGTATCACAGGATGCGTATCGTCAAAGATATCGTCGAGCCACCACAGGAACACTTGCTCTACGGCAGTGCGGTTCATAAGGCAGCTGAAGAATACATCCGTGATGGTACTCCGATACCACAGAAGTACGCCTATATCCAGCCGTTCCTTGACCCACTGAAAGCCTTGTCGGGTGAGAAGTTATGTGAGCATGAGATGGGCTTGACCAAGGACATGCAACCGTGCGCGTTTAGAGACAAGAATGTTTGGTTCCGTGGTATTGCCGACCTGCTTGTTATCGATGGCGAGAAGGCACGGATCGTTGACTACAAGACTAGCAAATCCAGTAGGTACGCGGACAAGAAGCAACTAGAATTACTGTCCCTTTTGACCTTCAAGCACTTCCCGCAAGTTAAAACAATCAAGGCTGGCTTGATGTTCTTGGTAGTCAAAGACCTAGTTGCCGCCGAGTTCAATGCAGATCAACAGACCGAGGCTTGGGGCAAGTGGATACCCGAGACAAATCAGTTAGAGAGTGCGATGATTACAGATGTTTGGAACCCTAGACCAAACTTCACATGCCGTGGTTGGTGCCCTGTCACCGACTGCGAACACAACAGTAAGAAATCTTAAAGGAGAAAACCATGAGTCTTACACCTACCCCTTTTTATAACGGCGAGAACGTGTGCACATGCTGTGATAAGCCTATGTATGTCAATGATGTTGGAGTTGTTTACCGACCATCCAAGAGTAGAGACGACTTTATGTTTTGTATTGACTGCGCCACCCAAATGACCATGTCGATAGCACAAGACATATCTAAAGTAGACAACCTAGACAATGCTTTGTCCTACTACTTCCAGTTCAAAACACCAGATGCCCGCGCAAAAAACCTACGCCGTCATGCCAATGCGCTTAAAGAGTTGGCACTAAAGATGGAAGCTCAAGCCGATGGATTTGAATTATTTGGTGATAAAGCATAAGGAGCCACCATGCCATACGTAAATAAACCAAGACCGTACAAACACGAGTACGAAACATATGACGGTACACCCGCCGTTAAAAAGAAAAGAGCCGAGCGAAACAAAGCACGGGCAATTATGAAAAAAGCAGGGCTAGTACACAAAGGAGATGGAAAAGATGTCGACCACAAACAACCCCTTTCAAAAGGCGGAAAAACTACAAGATCAAATCTCCGGGTTAAGTCTGCAACCGCGAATAGAAGTTTTGCCCGCAAATCAGACCACACTATTAAGTAAAAAAACGCAGGATACGATCGAAGAGTTAAAGAAACTTAGAGTACCGCATCCTGTTGCCACAAAACAAAGTTACCCACCAATAGTTCGTTTAAAGAGTACTGACTTGGAAGAACACCCTGCATTTGAGTTAACCGTGGAACAACTACGTGCCGCTTGGATGTTGGCGTATGGAACACGTTGGGTATCTATGGAAAAGCCGATGGACGACGACTATCTAAATGTTGTGGCGCATCGTCTGCTTGCTTTTGGCGAGGTAGAAACCCATAACGTAATCGACCAGTACACGCCTATGGGCAGAATAAAAATGCAAGATGCAAGTAGTTGAAAACAAATACTTAGTCATACAGACTGAAGAGCCACAGAAGATTCTCTCGACTATCGCTAAGAGTGCCGAGTACACCGAGGATTCGGTGGCTGTTCATTGGGGACTGAAAGAAGCACAGATGCTAAAGACGCTTGGTTGGGAAGGCGTACCCTCCCCGATTGAGCGAGACTATGACTGGCCCGGACTCTATAGGCCAATGAACCACCAAAAGGATACCGCATCCTTTCTGACTCTACACCCACGCGCTTTTTGTTTTAACGAACAAGGTACTGGTAAGACTGCATCAGCTATCTGGGCATCGGATTACCTGCTTGAGCAGGAATACATACGACGGGTATTGGTTATCTGTCCTGTGTCCATCATGCAAGCCGCATGGCAAGCCGACTTGTTTAAATTTGCTGTCCATCGCCACGTAGATGTGGCACACGGAGATCGCAAGAAACGTAAGGCTATTGTTGAAGGCATCGCCGAGTACGTCATCATTAACTACGACGGTGTGAGCATTGTTGAAGAAGAACTCAAGGCTGGTGGGTTTGACCTCATCATCATTGACGAAGCCAATGCCTACAAGAACTCTAGGACTGAGCGTTTTAAAACGTTAAGAAGAGTAACCACTCCTGATACTTGGATATGGATGATGACTGGTACACCCGCAGCTCAATCACCATTAGATGCCTACGGCCTTGCCAAACTATGCGTACCCGCAAGAACCCCACACTTGTACACAGCGTTCCGCGATGTTGTGATGTATCAGTTCTCACGATTCAAATGGATTCCAAAACCGCAAGCCCAAGGCATAGTGCACAACCTCTTGCAACCTGCAATTCGCTTTGAGAAGAAAGACTGCATTGACTTACCTGATGTGACGCACACTTCGCGGTTCACTCCGCTAACACCACAGCAGTCTAAGTACTACAAAGACCTCAAGAAAGAGATGCTGATTGAAGCAGTTGGCGATGAAGTCTCTGCCGTGAATGCGGCGGCTCAACTAAACAAACTATTACAAATCTCCTGCGGGGCTGTGTATACAGATACCAAGAATGTCATAGAGTTTGACGCATCGAACCGATTAAACATTTTGTTAGAAGTTATTGAGGAGGCAAGCCATAAAGTTCTAGTGTTTGTGCCGTTCACGCACACGTTAGCTTTAATACAGGATTTCCTAACTAAGAATAAAGTAACGTCAGAGATTATCAATGGCTCTGTAAGCGTGTCAAAGCGTACCGACATCTTTAAAAGATTTCAAGAGCAAGAGGAGCCACGAGTACTTTTGATTCAACCACAAGCGGCGGCACATGGGGTAACCCTTACTGCGGCAAACGTAATCGTATGGTACGCTCCTGTCACGTCGATTGAAACATACTTGCAAGCAAACGCACGTATCGATAGGCCGGGTCAGCGTAACCCTATGACGATCGTACATCTTGAAGGTAGTCCAGTAGAAACAAAACTCTACGGAATGTTGCAAAACAAATTGGACTTCCACAACAAGATTATTGATCTGTATAAAAGTGAAATTAACTCTTGACATTGTCAACAAAAAGAGTATAATGATTTTCGTTGATGATGTGTAATGCGGGTTAGCGCCGCATCTTCCTAGTTTTGTGCAAATACATAGGAAGGACGGACTCCACTGCTTTATGTGAACACATCATCAACACCTATAAAAAACAAATTGGAGTGAGTATGGAATCAGAATTTTCTATTGAGAAAGTCGTCGAGGCTTACATTAAGATTCGCGACACCAAAGAAGCAATGTACGCAAAGTACAAAGCCGAGTCTGCCCAGTTAGAGGAGCAGATGACTATCCTAAAGCACAAGTTACTTGAGGTCTCGAAAGAGACTGGCGTGACTAGCTTTTCAACACCGCAGGGCACTGCGTATCGAACCGTCAAAGACCGCTTCTGGACTAATGACTGGGAAAGCTTCTATAAATTTATGCAAGAGCATGAAGCAATGGGGCTATTGGAGAAACGTATTCATCAAACGAATATGAAAGAGTTCTTAGAGAACAACCCCGATGTTGAACCTATGGGTTTGAACATTGATCGGGAATATGAAATCACCATTCGGAGGAAGTAATGGACGACAACACCGAGATAACCACAATGGAAATGCAGTTCCGCAAGGAACGCGATGAAATGTTCTACCGAGAGCGTGCGGTAGATCAGGCACTTGTTTTGATGAAACAGAACAAGTACTCCGATGGGTCAGTTGAAGAACTGCTCTTTAACGCAAATGCTATATACAACTTTATTAAAGGAAAATCAAATGAGTAACGACCTCGCACTTTTCAGCACCAATCTACCTGACTACCTAAAGGAAGTCGGCCTCGATGACATGACCAAAGCACTTGCCGGTAACACTGGCATGAAGCGCATCTCCATCCGTGGTGGTGTGTTCCGCATGATGGTCAGCGGTGAGGAAATTGCAAAGAATGAAAACCGCGCAATGAACATTGTCATTGTGAACGGCGCAACTAAAGTGTCGCGTTCTTTCTACGCTGGTAAGTATGTTGCTGGTGAGACTTCGCACCCTGACTGCTGGTCTAACGATGGCGAAAAGCCCGATGCAAGCATCGAGTACCCACAACACTCTTCTTGCGAAGGCTGTTCACAAAACATCAAAGGTTCTGGTCAAGGCGATTCACGCGCCTGTCGCTATCAGCAACGCTTGGCTGTCTTGTTAGCCGACGACGTTGGGGGCGATGTGTTCCAGTTGGTGTTACCCGCCAAGTCAATCTTTGGTCGCGGTGATGTGGACAAGATGCCGTTTCAGCAATACGCTAAGTATGTTGGCGCACAAGGCAAGAGCCTCGGCACTTTGGTAACAGAGATGCGTATGGACAGCGATAGCGATACCCCCAAGTTGACCTTCAAGCCCGCACGTTTCTTGACCAAAGAAGAGTGGTTAGTTGCTAAAGACAAAGGTGATAGCCCTGCCGCAAAATCCGCTGTCGTGCAGACACCTTCACAGACCGACGGTGTTAAGCGCAAATCGATTGCCGCCCCTGCACCTAAAGCTGAGGTAGAAGACATACTGCCTGAGCCAACTAAGCGCACTGCTAAGAAAAACGCTGAACCCGCCCCTAAAAAGGAGTTCAATGATGTACTGAAGCAATGGACTGATGACGAGTAATGGATAACAGAGGTTACGCAACTCGAATCGTCCGCGCCAACCAAGAAGCAGATATTAAAAGTCCCGGCGTAAAGCTGGGGCGCTTCTGCATCAAGAAAGACTATTCCGTTCGTGAAGTTTCCGAGTACTTTGGAGTTAGCCGCATGACCATCTACAAGTGGTTTACAGGTGAGTGGATTCCACGCAAGGTACACGAGACCAAAATTAACGAGATGCTTTCAAAGGTTGGGTTTGTTCAGTAGCGTTCGGATGGGGCTCGCCGCGCCCTTCCGACGCATTTCCTAGAGGCGGCTATGACAAGAGCAGATTTACTGTCGACGGTGTTATCGTCTGACGGGTGGTACTGCGTGGTGGGTCTAAAGAAGACAGGCCACCCTCGACAAATATTTGTTGAGGACATGCAGGGAGTAGAAGATGCCGTTCAGACTTTGCTGGACGAAGGATTTGACGTTTACTTTGCGTGTGCAAAGTACGAAGAATCAGGTTCACGTACTAACGATAACGTGAAAAACATTAAGTCGTTTTGGCTTGATATTGACTGTGGGATAGGTAAGCCGTATGCCGATCAAGGTGACGGACTAGCCGCGCTTAAAACATTCTGTAAAACTGTTGGCTTACCGAGGCCGACGATTGTGAACTCTGGTCGTGGACTGCATGTCTACTGGCCTTTGACTGAACCAATCTCCCGCAAAGAGTGGGTTAACACCGCTAAGCGTTTAAAAGTCGTGTGCAATCAGGAAGGCTTGGAGGACGATCCCGCTAGAACTGCCGATGCCGCATCTATCCTACGGATGCCCGACACATTCAACCATAAGACTGAGCCACCACTACCAGTAACAGTTATGGTGATGGGCGACGAGATATCGTTCGGTGAGTTCAAAGACAAACTTGGCGTGATGGATGAGACGCCAGACTATCTGCCTACATTTGCAGATGACATGACCAAGGCGTTGATGGGCAATCGTCAACACCGATTCCAAATCATATTAGACAAGAACGTAAGTGGAACAGGCTGCCTGCAGCTAGCTAGAGCAATCACTGACCAAAAGATCTTAGACGAACCACGTTGGCGTGCCACGTTATCTATTGCTAAGTTTTGCACGGATGCCGACACCGCCATACACGATGTATCTAGAGATCACCCCGACTACCACCCTGACGAGACAGTCGCCAAGGTACAACTAATCAAGGGGCCTTACACATGCGATTCGTGGGAGGCTATCAACCCATCAGGTTGCGCAGGTTGCATCCATAAAGGCAAGATTAAAAGCCCTATTGTTCTTGGCGCAGAGATTGCCGCCGCTACAGCAGAGGACAACACGGTTGAGTACGTGACGGAAGAGAAGACGGTTATCTACGATATCCCCGAATACCCTTTTCCATACTTCAGAGGTAAGAACGGCGGCGTCTATCGCAAGTCAGATGATGATGACCCCGAAGCCGATTTGATTTACGAACATGACCTGTATGTGGTCAAGCGATTGAAAGACCCGCAAGCGGGTGAAACCATTTGGATGCGTCTGCACACCCCTCGTGACGGCGTAAAAGAGTTTGCGTTGCCTGTGGTGGATTTGCTGACAACAGATAAGTTACGCGAGAAGCTGGCTTGGTTTGGTGTCGTAGCGTTGAAGAAGCAAATGGAAAACATCATGGCCTATATCGTTCGTTCGGTGAAGGAGATGCAATACAAACAAGGAGCAGAGATTATGAGGACGCAGTTCGGTTGGACCGAGAAGGATAAATCGTTTATCTTGGGTGAGCGGGAGATTACCGCACAGGGTGACAAGTACAGTCCACCATCTAGTTACACAGCAGACCTTTCAGATTGGTTCAACCCAGTCGGTGACTTTGAAGAATGGAAAAATGTAATAAACAAGTACGACATTCCGGGGTTTGAGCCTCATGCATTTGGATTCTTTACTGCGTTTGGCGCACCGCTAATGAAGCATCTGCATCTTAAAGGCGCAATCATTAACATGATTAACAATGAGTCTGGCACAGGCAAGACAACAGCAATCAAGGCTATGCACAGCGTGTATGGGCACCCCGAAGAACTGATGCTGATTGAGCGGGACACTATGGCTGTGCGGCTACACCGACTCGGTGTGATGAACAACATTGGATTGGGCTGTGACGAGATTACCAAGATGAAGCCAGAAGACTGTTCTGACTTTGCCTATGCAGTTTCCCAAGGCCGAGGCCGTGGACGGATGAACTCCAACTCGAACTCTGAGCGCAAGAACTTTGCTAAGTGGCAGACTATGCTTCTTTGTTCGTCAAACGCATCGATCGTAGACAAGCTTAAGTCCTTGAAGTCCACACCCGACGGTGAATTGATGCGGGTAATTGAGTATCAAATCCCTGAGACTAAGCTAATCACTAAGGAAGAAGCCGACGATCTGTATCCCAAGCTCTACACAAACTACGGGCATGCAGGGTCTATCTACATCCGTGACTTGGTAGAAAACTTGGAAGAACGTATCTTAGAAGTTAAGGAACTACAGCGCATCATCGACAAGCAGATTGGATTTACAGGCCGTGAGCGGTTCTGGTCAGGTGTGGCGGCATGCAACATAGCTGGTGCTTTGTTTGCCAAGCGTCTAGGGATCCATGATATCGACGTAGGTCGCGTACTCAAATGGGCAGTCGCCGAGTTCGGTCAGATGCGTACAGAGATTAAGCCACCAGCCACAACCCACAGCAGTGTGATCGGCGAGTACTGGAGTGAGCACCGTCGCAATACCTTGGTGATTAACGACCAAGCGGACAAACGAACGGGGGTAGAGATGCTCCCTATCTTAGAACCACAGGGCGAACTCATCATTCGGATGGAGCCTGATACCCGCAAGTTGTTCATCATCAGTAAGAAGTTACGGGCTTGGTGTGCCGAGCATCAGATCACGATTAAGGATGTGCTGACCTCGCTTACCAAAGACGGTATCTATGTTGGCACCGTGAAGAAACGCATGGCTAAAGGCACAAAGATTAGCGGCATCCCGCCAGTTGATGCATTTGTATTTGATTGTTCTAAGGGCGACTTCCTTGACCCTGATGCTTTCATAGGTACTACAGATACGGATGAGGCGCAAGCCGATGAGGATAAATGACCTTGACTATCAGATTAACTGGCGCAAGTTCAAAAGGGGCACGTCGTTCTTCGTGCCCTGCCTAAAACTAGAGGAAAGTAAAACAACGGTGTTGGCTGTGACCAAGCGTCTTGGTTTCAAGGTAGCAATAAAGGCCGTTATCGAAGACGGCATCAAAGGTCTGCGGGTTTGGCGTAAGTAATTACTGCATGCCGTAACGCAGCATAGGGGCGGTACGTCCTAGCATCTTAGAATTTAACTTAGCACCAACCGCTTCGGCTTGTGCTTTAGCTTCTGCACGAGCGTCAAACGAGTTGGAGATAGCGTCGCCGTCGATAGCAACCTCTGGGTACTTCAAAGAAAACTCATTCGATTTCTGTAACGCATCTGCATAACTAGGTTTGCCACGCTCCATCCACAGACGGTCAAGTAACGAGTTGCGTCGGTCTATGATTTTTTGCTCATAGGTTTTGGCTTGGATAGCAGCCTTCTGCGCCTGTGCAAGTTTCTCTGGCTGTAGACCAATAGCCTGCATTCCCAATTCCCATGTAGTGAATTGCTCTGGGTAGAGCCCGCCAATAACCTCACCGCCACTAGATGTAGCACCTTCAGTTCCAAGACGATACGCAGTAGCAGCTTTGCTAAACATAGCAGGGGCGGCTTTTTCAAACGCACGACCCCACTGACCCTCACCTGCTAACTGCCAAGCATCTGCCCAGTTAAGTCCTAACCCAACAGTTGGGCCGATGTTAGCAATAATGTCTTGCTGTAACGATTGGCGTACATCAGGAGAATATCGTCCTTCACGCCACCAGAGGTTTTTTAAATCCAAGCTAACACGATCAGCAAGCGATGTTCCAGTCGCAGTAGCAAGAGGTCCGCGTGCAAGTGCTTCGCCAAGGGCAACGCCAGCCTTCTCTGACTTCTCGGCGTCCATACCCATCTTCTTAAAGATTGCTGCGGCAGAACCACCAACTTCATTTTCCATGTAGTTGTAGAACCAGTTCTCCCAATCAAAGAACTCGTCATCATCGTCTGGCGCAAACATTTGAACGAGCTGACCGAGCATGGAGAAGAATGGCTGAGCAGCTATACCACCGAACAAGAACGACATACCGAGGATACCCGCAAGACGCTTCATACCTTCGCGATATGTTTCTTTGCGAATCTGCTCGGCCTCATCCAGACGTTGGTCAATAACCGCTGGCGTCAAACCATCTTTAATCATCTCTTGGCGAAACTGCTCAATCTCAGCCTTACGGAATGGAGCACCGACAGACAAGTAAGTATTGCGTAGTATGTTGTATGTGGCACCGATAGCGTACTGCTTAAACTGAGCGGCTACATTTAGCGAAGGGATTTCCGCAAAGATGCGTCCTTTTGTTTGACGGGTGTAGTCACCAAGGGTTAGCCCTCCAATATCGCGAGCCTCTTGCAACGCAAGCTCAAACGCTTCGCTTGGCTTATTTATTACAGGCTTACCAGCGTTGTCGCGCTCGATCACACCACGGATGTTGCGCTTAGGTTCTTTGGTGAACTTGTCGTACGCTAGTTCAAATACAGTAAGTAGTGCAATCTCACGATTAAGTCGTTCAGCTTGATGGAACATGCCAGCCAAAAGTTTCTTGATAGTGTTTGCATATCCAGTGTACAGCGCCGATGGGTTTTCACTGAGATCAAAAATATCGTTAGTCATGGAGATGTTAATGTCTCCATCGTCCACAAATCGTTTAGCCGCACGCTGAATAATGGGGTCCATCCTAGCCAGAATGCTGCTTTCCACGATAGATGGAAATGATACCTGTGCAAAATTGCCACGTACCAAAGGCGCTAGCGAACGCTCAGGCATAGACAACCCATAAAGCGCCAAGTACTTAAGCATTTTTACATTAGTCTTAGCGTAGCCATAGCGCCCGCCGATATATGGCATTGTGAGTTGCGCCATACCAAGAATGTTAAGCAGCGCGCTAGCAGGAGCCGACAACATGAAGAAAAACGTAGTGCCTGTAATAGCACCAACGGCTTTAGCTACTAAGCTCTTGTCTTCAACGCCGAGGATAACTTTGGTGCGTTTCTCCAACTCCAATACGTAGTCACGGTATACCGCGCCCTGTTGAGGAGTTATGGCGTGTGCCGATTCCATATTGTCGATATGGTCACGGGCGTTGTTTATGTTGTTGACAAAAGGCTCGGCGTATTTAAACCTAGCCATTTGGTATGCGCTACGCACGGCAGTCTGGGCAAACACACGCAACATATCACTGCTAGCACCTTGGACAGCCCGACGGTTGATAAACATCTTACGCATACTCTGCTGTGGCAATAGCATATAGACGAGTTGGTTAAGACTGTCTTTTATCTCAGACTTGATACCTGCTACATCTGTAGCGGTCAGGCTGTTAATTGTGTCCTCAAGATCACGTAGCACTTGGGTCGTAGCAATGTTTTGAGAATACAACTCAGATATGCCATTACCCATACGCATAGTATCTGCGGCTGCTTTTTGTTGAGCATTGCCAGCCATCAACTGCCGACGACGTTTGTTAAACGAAAGGTTGCGGCTGAACGAATTTGGAAAGGTATAGAACTCTTTATTAGGTCCTTTACCAATTTGGAACCAGTTATCTCCAAAACGACGTAGCGGGAAGTACGGGAATACTAGCTTGCCGGGGCCAAACTGATCGTTGATCTTACGTATCATTTCTTGACGCTGTGCTTTAGGTAGGCCCAATGCACGCTGCTTCATGGTGCGAACCATCTCAGTTACTTGAGCACCAAAGAAATCTCGTACTTCACGATAGAGTTGTTTAAACTCAGGACGCAAAGCAGCATACGCATTGTCAAGAGCGTCGGGTACGCCACCTGCAGGGACTCCAGCATCAGGGTCGCGTGCACGGATAGTAGATTCCAACATGATGCGCGACATCAGAGATGACTGCTTTGGATACTTACTTTGCAACGGGCCCCATGTCTGCACAATCTTTTCAGCGACTCTAATCTGTTGCCCACGATACGCCACCATCTTCTCAACAATATCTACCGCGCCTGTAAGCTGTGGAAACTTTGTACGAGTCAAATCTTTAAGCTGCCGTAAATTGAGTACTGGCAGTATCAGGAAACGAACACCGGAACCACTAGCGCTCCATAGCGCGCCAGTCAAATCTTTCAAAGCCGTACCTAGTGGTACGCGACCTTTAGCTGCAGCGGACAGCTCTTCTTTAATAGTAGTCTGCACCTTTTCTGCAGTTCGCCATGTGTCTGGTTTACTGATTGGCCCACGCACACGTTTCTTGGGTGGGTTTGTAGCAAAACGCAGGGGGCCTGCTTTCACAATACTAGGACGGTGTGGAGACAAGATATCGTTGACTGCCGACATTGCCGCACCAGTCAAGTTCTTAAACCCAAACAAGTTAGCAACAAAACGAACAAACGAATTTAGTACTGATGTTTTCCTAGCAGGGTATGGGATAGCCTTAAGTTTGTTTTGAAAACCTTGGTTGGTCATTATCTCGGCAACAAACTCAGAGATGCTGGTAAACCCATAGTCCCCCGGAGGTAGCTTGGACTGAGCATAGTCGTACATCTCATAGATGTCTGCAACTGCTTGGAGTTGCTCAGTAGTCAAATTGCCAAGTTGCCCGTACAGCATGAACTCAGTAGCCGCATGCACAATCTCGTGCAACACAACGCGGTTGTCTGAACCAAGGGTAGGATTGGGGCGGATGTTGATCGCATCCATAGTCGGCGCGAAGAACCCCGGTGCTGTTAAGCCCGTTATGTTTTTACGATAGGCTTCCTTGACTGCAGCCAACTCTGTATTTACTGGGCTTGTGTCGATGCCACCAAGTTTGGTCAGCCCTTCATTGACGCGCTCAAGGTTCTCGGACTTGTCGTAGTCTTTAAAGTACTTCTCGTATGTTTCAGGCGCAACGCGGCTCAAGTATGCAAACAACCGAATCTGTTGTTGTGCGGAACCGTCATCAATTAATTGGCGCACCAGTGCGCGTTCATTGTTAAAAACAATGCTTGTCGGCAAATTAAGTTCAGCCAACCGACGCGCAAGTTCCGCGTAGAGTCCTGATGTATTGCGTGAAATTGCACGCAGTGTTGCATTGACGTCGTTGCGGTTGATCGCATCGACTACATCTTGATGTAGACCCTTTACGCTGTCCGGACTAGTGCTTCCAGTTGCTCTGGGGATTCCGCTTGTTGGGTTAGCAGAACTAGCGGCTCGTATATCGCCATACCCTCCTGATCCCCTTCCTGCTGGTACAGGCCGAATTGAGTCCTCGCTCCTACTTGCAGCGCTTCCATCCGATGCTGAGGCGGAACCTTTTCCGTAGTCCTCAAGAGACTTTGCAGTGTTTTTAGTTGTTGATCGTCCATATGCTTCCCTCATTGCTGTAAAAGCGGATTCGTGTTTAGTCAAAACCTCCATGAGCGCATCACGGAAGTAATCTGCTAAACCTTCATCTGCAAGATATTGACGCACTTTCAGCATGTGCGTGTTGTGACCTACGCCGTGACCCATGTCACCTGTGTGAGCCATCTCGTGCGTCATAGTTTCCCACAAATACTCGCGGGCACCGAACAAAGTCTTAGCCCCAAAGTCGTAGAACGGGTTAATCAGCACCGCCTTGTACGGTACTTTGATATGCACACCGCCGTACCCTTTGTCTATAGAGACACCGCCAAAGAATAAGTTCTCTGGCTTAAGCACGTCGTAACCATACATGCCGCTATTGGCAAGTGCTTCCTTCATCTCAACCATAACCGTGCCGAGTTCGGCAAAGAACACTTCGGGGGTACCGTATTGACGACCGACCTCTAAGAAATCTACGTTGGTATTGTTGTGGAAGATTGGCTGATTTGGATTCTGTGCCATATTCAGCAAGAAATCCTTCATCTCAGGCGCAGCTTGCTCGGCTTGGAACGTGCCCTTAGTTTGTTTTTCTTTTTGTTTGGCAGTATCAGCAACTGTTTTTCCGGTATCAACTGCAATAACCCGTGTGCCTTCGACCCGCACCTCTGATGGCATGGGCGGCAATTCACGTCGCTCCACTTTACCTCTGCGATCAAAAGACTTTTGCAGTTTATTAGTAGTGTCGGCAATGTCTTGCCCAACATCAACACGAGGCATTGATACGATGTTTTTAAAGTTCTCTTGTAGATCAGCAGCTTCATTGCCACGGGCTATTTGCGCAAGGTATGCGCCCATTGAAGCAATGTCTTCGTCTAAACGCTTTTTAAAGCGTTCGCGGCTGTTTTCAAATGGGTAGTCTGGATGCTTAGCCTCTACATTAGGTTTTATGTTGACAATAATGTCGTAGGGAATCTTTTCTTGTGGGTTTAATTTAAACTCGGTATTGAATTGGTACACGCCCGAAGACAACACTTGATGCTTTATTGAATAGGAAGAGCCCGAGTTTCGTTCTTTACTGAAATAGATGTCAGCGCTCCCCCAACCAAAGTTAACCTTAAATGGTAGGTACTTATCCGCAGGGAAATCTAATCCGATAGGGAGTGTTTTTTCTTCATTCTTAAACGTGCTCTTCCGTACCGTCTTTACAATAACGGGGCCAATTAAAGGCTTTTCTAAGACGTCGTAGTATTCTGGGTTAGCTGAGAAATAAATGTCTTTCTTTTCGCCAGTCTTTGGGTCAACGTAGTACTCAGGAATCTTAACAGTAACAGTCGTGCCGTGCTCACCTTTGGGCGCAGGCTTTTTAACAATTTGAAACTTGCTATTAGCGATATCTTTGGATGTAGTATCTACAGTTACACGTACGCCATCACGTACGGTACTTAAAATTAAGCGCTCAGCACCAAGCATGAAGCCCATCTTTGCAAGACCAAGACCACCGCTTCTGTCTTCTGGGGCTAAGTCAGACTTATCTGAACCTGCAACTGTAAAAAACGCATCACGCACAATCTCAGGTGTCATGCCCCGTGCGTTATCTTGTATGGTAATAGTGCGCTCGTTATCGTCAAAGGTAATGGTAATTTCACCCTGTTTATAAAGCGACGGAGCTTTCTTACTAGATACAGCACCTTTTACTGCGTCAAAAGCGTTTTGCAATAGTTCTTTTACAGACACCTCAGCAATGCTTGCCGCATACATGTTTGCACCAAGCAACTGAATCAAGCCGCCCATGTCAGCGTTGAGCTTCCCTTGCTCAGACCCAAACTTCTTATCTTCTCCGATAGCCATAGCAGCGCTCTTAGAAGTAGTGTCGGGTCGAGCAACAAGTTCAACACGGGCTTTAGGTACGCGGTAAAACGCCTTTGGAGACTTAGCCCCATCAGGATGCAATTTCACATGCGTGTCTTCAACCCCAATAACCGTGCCACTTGTGTTTCCATAGCGTACTAAGTCACCGACCATGAAGTCGTTTGTAATAGTATTGATGGCATCTTTAATTTTGTCGCCAAGAGCGTTGATTTCTTCGCTACCAAAATAAGGCTTGTCTTCTACAGGCTTAGGTGTTGTTGAATCTTCTGGTGTCTCAGGTGTAAATAAATCTGTAATCGGCGCAGGCTTATCAACCGGCACCTGCTGTGGCGGCTCTTCAGCTAAAAATGGATAGCGCTCGTCTAATAACTCATCAATTCTTTCTTTCGGCTCTGGAGGCGCTTCTTGCTTTGGCTTAGCCGCTTGCATTGCTTCCCAGAATTCAGCCTCTTCTTCACTCAAAAGACCGCGCGCGTGCATAAGTTCAAACGCACGCATAAATTCTTTTTCGGCTTCTTTTTCCGCAGCGTTAATTTTTTCTTGGCTACCGGCTTTCTTACCTTTGTAACCCTTGTAGAGCGCCATTGATTGATTAGCAAGCCTAGTACCGATTGCACTTAAATTACTAGCAGCACTAAGAAGTTCACGTTCTTCTGCAGTTGCTTTTGATTTAGCTTCTGCACGCTGGCTTGGGGTTTTATACATGACAGCGGGATGGTCCCAGCTAGACAAACGCGTTTGGATAAGCCTCATAGCATCATTGATGCCGTCTAGAATAAACCGCGTTTGTCTAAGATCGTCAGGTAATTGGTCGTGGTTGTTGGTATATAACTGGTTATAGAAAGCATCCAGCGTCTTATTGATCCCCGTAATGTATTTAAACATTGGGGTATATTGTGGATTAGTTACATCGCGTGCCTCTGCTACCTTTTCAGAAATTTCAGTAGTAAGTGGTGTTTCCACTTTTTCTACAGCTTCAGTAGGCTCAATAATTTCAGTAGGTGTTGCAACCGCATCTGTTGGGGGCGTAAAAATATCAGGAGGCTCTGGGCCTTCTAGTGGAGTTATTTCAACTGGCGGTGCTTGGATTGCTTCGCGCTCGGCGGCAGCTTCTTGGTCAGCTATTTCACGCTCGTCCGCTTCTCTATCTAACGCATCAATAAGTTCTTCTTCAACTGCTTGACGACCAGCGCTAGGGACAACCTTGCGGATCATGTCTTGTACGTCAGCATAGCCTTTACTTTGCGCGTACGAATTTAAAGCATTTGTTCTCTTAGAAGGTAGCGCAGCTAGAGATGCACCGGGTAATGTGCCAAACGCAGTCTCAACTGCAGTCTGCCCAAGCCCTTGTGTAGCAGTAATCTTGGGGTCAATAGTACTAGCAACTAAGTTACCAACAAACTGAGGTACGACACTTTCAATTTCTTCACCAAGCAATTCGGCACCAGCACGTCCAGCAGCAGATAGCAAACCTTTTTTAGTCCCACCAATAAGAGCTCTCTCAAGACCAGTTGCGCCAGACAGTGCGCCAGTAGCCGCACCAAACGCCTGCGAAGGAACCGCATATATCGGGGCAAGCATGTTTACAGTATCGCGGTGCGATAGTCCCGAATCACGCAGACTACGGTATACCTCGTTCTTACTCCACTCTTGTGGTGAAATTTGTTTAAGTTGTTCAGCCGACTGAACCGCTGCATCGCCAGCGTTAGATAGCATATTAGCGGCAGTTACCGCTCTGGCACTTAATCCTGCTAGGCTCATACCAATTGATGGAATTAGCGAGCCAGCTCCCTGCATTATGACTTGCATACCAGCAGGAGTAAACATAGTTTGGTATGTTGCCCTAGCCGCGCCTACTTCGCCTTCTAGCTGTTGAGCACGAGAGATAGCTCCTTGACGCGCTATTTCTGATCCTTTTGTTATTGGAGATACAGCGCGCTCAGCCCTTTGTTCTATGCCCCCAAACAAATCTGTACCGGGGTCTCCCGGAAGGTTGTTAAGGATACCTTTAAAGAAACCAGCGGGACCTTTAGACAACGCTGCCGTAAGATCAAGAGCAACCTCATCTGCTGTGCGATCACGCCCCACATATTCTGGCGACGGCGTCATTTCTGGTGGCAAACGACGGGCTGGTTTTGTAGTTTGCTCGGCGTAAGCACGGCGAGATAACCGCATGGCTTCTTCTGGAGATAGCGCAGGGTTAAATTCTTCAGTGTCAAAGACACTGCCAGTGAAAGTCTTAGGCTTGCGAGACGCCGCCTCGCCCATGATTGCCGCGCCTAAATCCTCCCCCATAGGAGAGCCAGAAGAAGGCGTTTCAGCTACTACGGCATCGGTAGGCGGTGCCCACTTTTCAGCCTTAACTGCTACGGCATCACTAGGCGGTTTCCACCCCCCACTAGGCGCGTCGGCGGGTGGCTGCACTACTACAGCATCAGAAGGTGGTGTCCAAGCCATGATTACTGCTTAGTATAGGTTAAGCCATCAGGTCCGACTAATGTTTGTCCTTGTTTAAGTGTCGCCCATTGTTTGGCAAACGCATCAGGTGTAATTGGCCCGCCTCCTTTTGGAGCACCGCTTTGTGCAGGCGATGGAGTTACTGGGCTAGCCGATGGAGCCGTAGGTGGTTTAGATAGTTCTTCTTGCAAGATTTCTGCGCGGCGTGCTTCCATCCCTCCCGTGTCTTTCTTACGCTGTGCCTCGTTGTATTTAAAGTCTGCAAGGATCCTGCTCTTAGTGCGTTCCTGTGCTTTATCGAGCGAAGTAGCATCAACGCGTGTTTCAACACCGGGCAGGCCGGGGGCTTTACGACCTTGGTACGCACGAAGAGCGTCAACTTCTTTCTTAAGCGAAGAATATTTTGGATCGTTAGGATCCATAGTAGATAGTTGCAATTCTTTCTGAACAATGATGTCGTCGGGTTTAGGCCCTTTTCCAGCACCGCCAGCACCAGCAGGAGCACGCATTGCTTGTATACCTTTAGCGTAGTTAGTACCCACTGCGGCCTCACGAGCGCGACCTTCTTTAACTGCATTGAGTCTTGCAACCTCGGCGTCTTGTACATCCTTGCGGGCTTCGCCGTATAGACCCATGTTTTCCTTACGCTTGGCATCAGCCAAGTGGAATTGCATCTGACCAAGGTATCTCTTCTCGGCGCGGTCGGCTTTAGCGGCTTCTGCAAATCCAGTACCAAGGGCACCTGCTGCTGCACCTAGTCCACGAAGTGCGTTTCCGCCTTGAAGAACAGCGGGAATTGCTTGCAAAGCAGCAAAACCTTTATTTTGTTCTAGGACCCTAGCACTGGTCTCTTTATCTTCAGCCAATGTCTTTTCTAGCGCGCCGTATGGATCAGGGCCAGCCATTTCTTTTAACTCTTCAAAAGATCGCTTTTGCGCAGACAACCTACCTTTGCGGGTTAGAGGATCATACTGTGGGCTGTTCATTAACCTTGCCTGCGAAGATAGCAAACCTTGCGCCATAGCCTGTTGTGTAGGCGTGCCTGTGTAACCAATCGAAGTTTCCCGTTCGTCAGCCTCTAATCTTTCATCATCATCCTCAGCGTTGGCTGAGGGAACTAATCCTCTATCCTGAAACGCTAAAATGCCGCCACCAGCGGCACGGACTACACCATCTTGAGTCTGAGGTGGTAGGCTATTAAACGCACTGCCTAGACCACGGTCAATAGTAGCATTCTCTGATAGGCGTTTGTTTTCCGCCATTTGCTTCTGTAGGGCAATCTCAGCATCTAAATCACCGCGAGCCGCCGCCATCTGGTAGGAAGCAGGTAGTTGCTTTGCGGGTAGGAATTTGGAGATGCTTCTGACGTTGTCTTCGCTAGTTACAGAACCACCCTCGTCGTATCCGTGGACTTCGCCACCGCCTGCTCTGCTTAGCTGATTGATACCATAAGCACCTAGGCCCAAAGCACTGGCAGTTTGCAGTGAAGTAGGAGGGGCCTGATACATCTGCGTAGTAGATTGCTGACCCAGTGGCAAACCACGGATCATGTCGGACATAAAGCCCAACTGCTTGTATGGATAGTTTTGCTGGTTGAGGAAGTCTTGGTACGAAGTATCCAAACCTTTTTGCATCTGAGCTTGTTGTTGAGCGCCGTATCCAGCTTGCAACTGATTGATGCCCATTTGCTGACCATACTGGTTTTGACCGAGTTGGCCCAAGTTAGCGGCAGATTGATTCATCAAGCCGTAGCCAGCAAGTTGGTTCTGTAGCCCTTGGTTGTATTGGTTCTGTGCTTGACCAAAGGCTTGGTTATATCCTTGACCAATAATGCTATTTAGACCCGTATTACGGTTACGTTCATTCTCCGCAGCCATAATCGCTTCACGGGAACCGCCAAACGCACCGGCTTGCGTTGCTGCGCTCTGTTGTTTAGTAGCACCAATATCATATTGACGATTAGCCTCCGCTAACTGAGGAGCCAAAGACATTTGCAAGTAGGGGTTCATGTACCCGCCAACTTGTTGTTGGAACCCATAAGGATTAGCCTGACCCGCTACACCCATGCCGCCAAGTCCAGCCATAGTCGCACCAGCAGTTGCCTCACCCGTTTGCGGGGTTACAGACATACCTTGGGCGTTTTGCATAGCCTGTTGTTGCATTGGGGAAAACCCTGCAATGCGGTCTTGGTTGTAAGTCTGGTATGGGTTCTGATTGACGTCGGTTAACGCCTGACCCTTAGCCAGTATGTCTTTAGCATACGGTTTTGCCCATTCGGGCAGTTCTGTACTAGCTTTTTGTTCTGCCGCTGGTTGTTGGCTGTTACCCATATCAGGCATGACTATTCTCCTGTAAGAAATCCGCAAAATCTTCGTGCGCCAGTACAGTACGGGCTTCTAGTGAGATTTCACGCATGTGGCTAAAGCCACCCATTAAGAATGCGACTGAGCCATATAGCTCAACGCCCATTTGTTTTAACCACCACGCAGCTTGAAGATCACGTTTGACAGGAGATTTCTGCAAGTCGTTCGAGTCTAACCAAGCGTTTATACAAGTCATCATTATGGGCAACAAGTACCCTTTGTTACGTTCAAAGAACGGATTCTGAGGCATAAAGAACATTAGGTTTAGGAACACCCGATTTATGTCGTCGCCCTTAACTTCCTTGTCTTTGTCTACAAGATCGTCCCAAATCTCAACAGCATCCATCACGGTGCTTAAAAATATCAAAGCGTTGCTATCCCCGCAACAAGCCCTTTCACGTAGCTCGTCTCGTTTCTCTATCCATTCTGGGGTTAGGCGGTTGTCGCTCATGCAGGTAAGTATTTATCAGCACGGTTGTTCTTTGCAACCTTGCCCTTACCGACTGTACGCTTCCGTGACGCCTGAACTCTGTCTAGCATAGCGTATAGTTTGCGTGCGCCAGCCTCAGTTGAGCCATTACCCAACTCAGAGACAATACGTGCAGGCACCACAAATTCACCGTCGGCTAAACGAGCGGGTTGTTTCTTACCGATTACAGCAGGTATCGAATCAGATACGCCATCGCCCGGCCCGCGAAGTAAGCGACCACCATCAGAATAACCACCCAAGTTATATTGCGCATCGGAGAGTCCTCCTGTCGCCATACCGCCAGAAGCCATCAGATTTGCGGGATTACCTATGTATGCTCCGTTCAAGTACTTTGATTGCTGGACGGACGTATTACCTGTTTGTTGCCCGGCATATATAGCAGCCAATCCTTTAAGACTGTCTGTTGCGCCACCAAATGCACCTGTGCCTTGGGGTTGATTATTTGGCGCTGGGAATGTATTTACAGGGTCACTAAAAGGAGTTTGACCGGTATTAAAAAGTGGCAATAACCCGGCTCCACCTTTTGCGCCAATAGCAGTATTGTTCTGCCCAGTGAACCCAGTTTGACTTCCACCGCCAGAGCCTACGGCGCTATAACCGTTAGCACCAGCGCCACCAAACCCGCCGCCACCATTAGCACCACCAAAGTCAAGCGGGATGCTTAAGTCAAGGTTGCCGCTACCAGAAATACCGCCCTCAGCCATTTGGTCGGGCGTACCGTAAGAAGCTGTCGAGATATTTGCCATAGGGTACATAGTGTTTACCCCCATCATGGAATTATTAGACATTTGCTCAACTGGACCACCAGCCGCAAAGTGATACATACTTTTGGCCTCATCCGCTGAAATCGGCGAATATGTAGGTTGTTTAAAGTATTTTTGCTGACGACCAAAATTGCCGCCCCCATATAGCATCTCATCGTAGGTTGGTACGTCTGGTGCAGGTGCTGGCTCGTATTTTCCGCCAGTAAACTGATACCGTTGACCCATATCTTTGTCTGGCTCGGCGGGTTTTAGTGGGTCTTTTTGCATACCAGCAGCAACACTAGTAGCTGCGCCTAAGGCCGAATACTTATTTGCCCCCGCCCAGTCCGCTGCATTACTAAACGATGCGCCACTTCTAATAGCCTGAGCCCGCTCGGAAGCGTTCATGGCGTTAAAGTCTTTTGGTATCGTAGCGTTATCAATAGCCCGCACGGATGCTTGCTCAGACACAGGGGCTGCATTTGATATTCCTTGTGCTGGTGGCTGAGCCCCCGCTACGTCCATACCGCCAGTGCTGGTGGGTAATGGCGCTGAACTGCCTGTATATTGCCCTACAGGACCGTAATCTTGATACGCTGTGGGTAATCCTGCGCTAGGGGTTATGGCTGGTGTAGTAGGCATTGCGCTAAACGCATCCGCTGAGGCAGAAGGCCCGAAATTCTCTACGCCCGATGGTATTACTGGCGCAGGAGGAGGAGCGATTGGGGTTGAGACAGTAGGAGTTACTGATGACGCACCTGCAGCGCCAGCCGAACCAGCTAAACCAGCGCCGCCATAAGCACCAAGGCCAGCCATAATGCCTTTGCTGAGACTACCGGTACGCGCTGTTTGGAGACCACCAACAATAAGACCCGCAGCGCCTGCTTGCATACCGGGAATCATCATAAGACCTGCACCAGCTATCATAGGTAACAAGGCGCTAAGAAACCCTGCTTCGGGCAATCCAGTTTGTGGGTTAATAGTTAAAGACCCGCCGTTTGCCTTTGCAATTTGTTGGAGGCTCGCAATCTCGCCTTTATCCATGTGGATAAGTTCGGTGTCTTTACCACGACCATGCGCGGCTAGGTGTTTTGCAGCAACTTCAAGGCTCATATATGCCTCACAAAAAGGGGGTTAATTGAGTTTATCACGCCTTAATCCTTAATGGGTAACTTGTTGCAGACCCACCAGACGTATCGTAGTAAATATCGCCAGAACGCAAATTAGCAAAATCAGCCTGTGTAGGAAGGCTAATAGTGGGAGCGCCTGTAGTGCTGGGTTTAGCACAACTTAAAGCAGAGATAACTTCTGTGGGGTTTGTTGTTCTCTCTGTTGCCGCGAGAACGGGTCCGGGGTTGTCTAGCGCATTAAAGTACTGACGCAAAATGCCAAGCAACGCATCCATAAACCTTTGGTCATACTCAACTGGAGCAAGTGGTAGTCGTGGGGCTACTACGCCTTTTGTTGCCATGCTTATCTCCTACCGTCAGGTCTAACGTCTATACGTGGGACACCCAACTGCCAGCTTGTACCAAGGTCGGTTGACTCAATCTTAAAAGCCATCTGTCTGCCGCGAATGCGTACATAAACTTGTTCAGTAAACAGTTGGACGTTATAGACAGTTGTACTGGTGTAGTTTTGAGCGCTAGTTACTGCTCTATCGTC
>Ga0114967_10000822_pt1 | contig 26215 bp, 20 predicted proteins | sample M_130628_MF_Meta_FD_92639 | JGI IMG/M metagenome (GOLD analysis project Ga0114967, IMG submission 92639) | Freshwater microbial communities from Lake Montjoie, Canada to study carbon cycling - M_130628_MF_MetaG | ecosystem: Environmental > Aquatic > Freshwater > Lake | place: Lake Montjoie...
GGGGGCAGATTTCGTGCGGGCCATGGGAGTTAGAGCCTACCGAGCGACTCTGGTCAGCGGACCGGTCGGGCGGGTCTGGATTGTTGATGTCGGGAACGATGAGGTCACCGACTACGGTTGCGACCGCCTGCCGCCGCCCCCCGGTCGATGCGGCATCGAATTCATGAGGATGGTCAGCACAATGTTAGGAAGACGAGTAGGCGCAGGCGTTGTGGCTCTTGCCCTGGTGTGCATGATCGGCCTCAGTGGCTGCCAGCAAGACAACACGCCGAAGGAATACAACACGCTCACGCAGCAGAACTTCCTTGAACTGTGTACGAATCACTATTACGACAGCACCAACAGCACCATCGCTCAGACTGGCAACACCATTAAGTCCGGAATCGATGCATCGAGCCAAGACCAGTGCCAGTGCCAGTACGACGTGTTCGTAAAGCAGATGCCAATCAATAAGTCCGCTGCGCAGCCTGGTTACACCGGCACCAACTTCACCGATCTCAACTCGAAGTTGAAGACCGATCCCGAGGCCGCATGGTCAACGGTTCCCGAAAGCATCACGAATGCCGTGAAAGCGTGCATGAGCAGTTCCTCATCGGGAACTGCGACTGCTCCATCGACGACATCGACGACCGCAGGCTGATCGCTCGCAGGCAGCGTTACTTTGCTGCCGGCTTCTTCTTCTCGGGAAGTCCGAGGCGAACGACTGGCTCGGCCCACTGCGGCCAACGAGCGCGACTTTTCTCAGAGAGTTTGCGCATCAGCGCGATTGCGCCGGGATCATCGTCGCCAGGCCGCGCCTCGATCGAACCGTCAGCGATCATTCGTTGAATGATCTCGCGGCCAAGTTCGGTGCGAACGATGGTGAGTGTCCAGTCGTTGTCCTTGCCAATGCCGCCCGTTGAAATATCGGCATGTTCGGCTGCGAAATCGGGGCAATGGGTGCATCCTTCACGCGTCCAGTCGTGACATTCCTTGAGGTTGACCTCGTGGTAGCTGCCATCGCGAGTCCAAATTTGGAAGACGCCCTTGATGTTCATCTTGGTGATCTCAGCCTTCGGGATGCGGTACTTCGCTTCGAAAAGTTCTTCGAAGATCGCATCGTCGAATGTCTTCGAACACAGAAGCCCAATGTTGAACACGATCGGCTTTGAGATTTTTCCGATTTTCCGGTTCCACATCACTGGGGCAATTGAGGACTGGCAGCTCATGCCGACGAGGGCGAGACGGCTGAGACCGCGCTCGATTGCTTCGTCGATCGCAAGAGTGTTGGCGGAATAGGTGTAGCGACTGCCAGCGCCGGCCAGAACTTCTTCGCGATTGGTAGCTACGCCGGGTATCGCTTTCCAAGTCGCAGCGTCGCCACCTTCGAGATACGACGTGAGTGCACCATCGATGTAGTCGTTGTCGAGAGCCCAAATGAGTAACGCAGAAACTAAGCCGCCGTCCTGGCCCATGCGGTGGACCATGTCGTCGGAAGCGCGAGTTAACAGAATGTCGGAGTAGATGCCGGCAACTTCATCGTCGGTTCGATCTCGACCGAAGAGGTGTTCATTGGCTTCTGGTTCCCACGAGCGGAAGCGAGGGCATGCTCGTGTGCAACTCGTGCATCCCTTTTGACCGTGCCCGCAATCGGTCGGCCCGAGTTCGTCTTCGATGTGGAAGGGCTTGTAGCCGCCGGCTTCGTGGTTGTAGCCAATGACATCGTGCGGACAAGCGATAACGCACCCGGCACAGCCGGTGCAAAGGCCCGAGGTGATGACCTCGTCAAAGAGTTCCTTCCACTGGAACGTCCAACGCTCGGCTTTGACGGGTGTCTCTGTGGTGCTCATAGAGTGCAAATCTACCCCTCAGAGCACGGATCGATGACCTCGAGTGAAACGATTGGACGACCCGGGCTGACCTCGGAAGACTGTCGGCTATGGACCTGAACTATCCAGCAGACGCAGAGGCCTACCGCAGCGAAGTTCGCGGCTGGCTTGAAGAGAACCTTCCAAAGGGATGGTTCGAACCCGGTTTCGAGATGAGCGCCGACGATCGAGCGCTTTTTCTTGAGCAATGGACGAGCAAGCTCTATGGCGGCGGCTGGATTTGCGCGTCATGGCCAAAGGAATACGGCGGTAAAGGTCTCACAACAATGCAGGCGGTTGTTGTTGCCGAAGAGTTTGCAAATGCTGGGGCTCCGATGCGTGCTGACTTCTTTGGCGACACGCTCGTCGGCCCAACGATCCTTCAGTGGGGAACCGAAGAGCAGAAACAGGAGTTCCTTCCCAAGATTCTTTCCGGAACCATCGCATGGTGTCAGGGTTTCAGCGAACCCGATGCAGGTTCGGATCTTGCCAACCTCGGCACGAAGGCTGTTCTCGATGGCGATGAATGGGTCATCAATGGTCAGAAAATCTGGACCACTCAGGGGTTCATTGCTGACTATGTCTTCATCCTTTGCCGCACCGATCCTGATGCACCGAAGCACAAGGGCATCTCCTACCTGCTCTGCCCGATGGATCAGCCCGGCGTTGAAGTTCGCCCCATCAAACAGGTTGATGGTTCCTCTGAATTTGCCGAAGTGTTTTTCACGGATGCTCGTTGCCCGAAGGAAAACGTTGTTGGTGGATTGAACAATGGTTGGTCGGTCGCCATGACCACGCTGGGTTTTGAACGAGGGACATCAGCCACGACCGGTTACCGCCGCTTTGAGACTGAGTTGAATCACATCATTGCTGTCGCCAAGCACAATGGGTCGATCAACGACCCGCTGATCCGTCAGCGCATAGCGCTTGCTTGGTCGAAAGTTCAGATCATGCGTATTAACGGGCTTCGCTCGCTCACAGCGGTTGTGCAGAATCGCAAAGATTTCGGCGTCGCTGCTCTCGGCGCGACGAACAAGATTTTCTGGAGTGAGTATCACCAGCAGGTGATGGCACTTGCTATGGATGTTCTTGGCCCTGAAGCTCAGCTCTTGCTTGGCGATTCCGGTTCTGAAGAATCGGTGCCTGGTTATGGTCGTCGATCAGTAAATCCGCAGTATCCGGCAAATGCGCTTCAGTCGTCGTTTTTCTTCAGTCGGTCCGAGACCATTTGGGGCGGAACCTCTCAAATCCAACGCAATATCGTGGGAGAACGAGTGTTGGGTCTTCCCAAGGAGCCCAAGGTCACAGCCTGATTCGAAGGGGGTGACGAGGAGCCGCAAAGTGCCCCGACTACCCTGAACGAGTCATGTCTGATGTACCCCCCACGTCGGGAGGATCGGTGCCCCCGTGGGATCCCGGTAGTCCTCCAGGACGCTCTTCCACCTTTCCTGATCGCCGGGTGATTGGCTCATCGAAGAGACCAGCAGCCCCGGGGTCGGCGGGTGCTGGGTCGACTCCGAACTTTCGTCATGCCAAGTCACCCAAGCGGGGTAAGAGGTTTCTGAAGGTCGGCATTGGGGTGGTTGTCCTTCTCGCTGTCGGCTTCGCAGCAGTAGCGGGTTACGGCTGGTACCGCTACAACCAGATTCATCGAGATTCGTTGGCGCTTGCCACTTCGTCGGGAGGGGTGCAGAACTTCCTGATTGTTGGGTCGGACAGCCGTTCCGTGGTGTCGAAATCAGATGCTGATTCTTCAGCGTTCCTCAATGCGCCAGGCGTGCAAGAAGCTGGCCAACGCTCTGACACGATCATGGTCGCGAGAGTCGATTCAAAGAACAAGACCGTTGATCTCATGTCGTTCCCGCGTGATTTGTGGGTACCTATTCAGCCATCTGGCAGTGAAGAACGAATCAACACTGCGTTTGCTCAAGGAAAAGACAGCGCCGATGGCGCTCAACGATTGATCAACACCATCAAGGCTGATTTTGGCATCGAGATCAATCACTACATCGAAATCAACTTTAAGAGTTTCAAGGGGGTCACTGAAGCTGTTGGAGGAATCCCGCTTTATTTCGAGAACCAGGTTAGGGATAAAAACTCGGGCTTCTACATGATGAGTACTGGTTGTCAAACTCTCAGCGGCGATGCTGCACTTGCCTACGCCCGTTCGCGTCATCTCGAATACCTCGATCCCAAAACCAAGAAATGGATTGAGGATCCAAGCGCTGACCTCGGCCGCATCTCGCGCCAAACCATCTTCATGCGGACAATGCTTGATCGAGCCCAGGCGAAGTTTGGATCGATGGATCTCAAGGCAGTGAATAGTTTGGTGTCGTCGACCGCAAGCAATCTGAGCCTTGATTCAAAACTGAGCATCGGAGACCTTGTCTCGCTCGGAAAATCATTCAAGGGGTTCTCGGGCAATCAGATTGTCACTCACGCATTGCCGGTGTATCTCGACATGACAAGTGGAGGTGCCAGCATTCTTCGCCTCGATACCGCAGCTGCGGAAGATGTTCTAAATGTTTTCCGTGGTGTTCCTGCCGGGACCGTCGCGCCAAAATCGGTCGTGGCGAGTGTCACGAATGCAACAGGAACCAAGGGTCGTGCTGTTGAAGTTGCCTCTCGATTGAAGCAACTTGGATTCACGGCGACATCGGGCGGCGACCTCTCGAAATCGCAGACTTCTACGTTGATTAAGTATTTGCCCGGTTTTGAAAAACAGGCCGATCTCCTTCGTCGCCAACTGGGCGGCACTGCTGAGATGCAGTCCGATAAGACTCTCAAGAGCTCAGCCCCGGTGGTGCTCATTCTCGGGACTTCGTTCACTGGAGTTCTGGCTGAACCGGTGCCGGCTAGTACGACGACAACAACAACGAATGCTTCTGGTTCCTCGACCTCGTCCACAACTGGGCCGGTCACCACGGTGAAACCGGGCGAAGTCACCGAATTGGTGGGGGTTCAAGCGGGCAAGGCCCCTGAAGGCGTCGTCTGCAAGTGACCGGTAGTGCCGGGACACTCGCCGGTGTCGTGCGACAGGCCTCGGAGCAGCAGCCAAGCGCGGTTGCCTTGGTCGATGACATCGGGAAGGTCACATTTGCTGAACTCAATCAGCGCATCTCGGCGACGGTTGCCGTGGTCGATGGACTTCTCGATGCGATGGTGCCCGTTGCAGTCATCGGTCCGAACCATCGCACATGGATCGAGTTGTATTACGCAGTGCCAGCGAGCGGCCGCTTGCTTGTCTTTCTAAATCATCGCCTTCATGCACAAGAACTTGCGGCCATGCTCGATCGCTCGGGAGCAGGGGTTGTTATTGGGAATGAAGCAGATCTCGGTCGACTTCGCGAAGCCGGGGTTGAAGTTCCGATGTTCGACTGGGCAGCGTGGTCTGCGTTTGTGAATGGCGTCGAGATCGATGGGGTTGACCGCCTTATCGATCCCGAGTCGGCGGCGTGGTTGCTCTTCACGAGCGGAACTACCGCGGCGCCGAAGGGTGCATTGTTGTCACACAGAGGCCTGCTGGCTTCGGTTGCGGCAAGCACGGCAGCGCGACCGGTTAGTGCTGACGATGTGTATGTGTTTCCCTTCCCGTTATGCCATGTTGCTGGCTACAACGTGATCCATCGACACGCTCATGGCCGACCTGTTGTCCTCATGCCTGGTTTCGCAGCAGCAGAATTCTGCGAAACCGTTGAGCGCGAACATGTGACCTCGACGTCACTAGCGGCAACGATGCTTGCGTCACTTGTTGAACTTCTCGACGCTGAACCTGGACGCATTGTGCAACTTCGTTCGCTCACGTCAATCGCCTACGGCGCAGCACCGATGCCGACCTCGTTGTTGCGAAGGACAGATGCATTGTTGGGTGTCGATTTTGCCCAGGGCTACGGCATGACTGAGCTCTCCGGAAATGCGGTGTTCTTAAACGCTGCAGCACATCGACAGGGACTTGATGGGGAAGAGAGTCTGCTCGAAGCGGCTGGCGTTCCTGTTGCAGGGGTTGATGTGCGTCTCGTCGATAATGAGGGCAGTTCCGTGGCAGACGGTGAAGCTGGAGAAATTGTGGTTCGTGCCGAACAACTCATGGTGGGGTACCTCAATGATGAGGATGCAACTTCAGCAGCACTCCGCGATGGATGGCTGCACACGGGTGATATCGGTCGTATGGCCGATGGATTGCTGTATGTCGTTGACCGGAAAAAAGACATCATCATCACTGGGGGCGAAAATGTTTCCTCGCTTGAGGTCGAAGCTTCGGTGCTCGACTATCGAGATGTCGCTCGAGTCGCTGTCGTAGGCGTACCCGATGCGACGTGGGGTGAAAATGTCTGTGCTGTTGTTGTAGCGGTATCTGGGGTCAAACTCGATCCGGTTGCCCTGGTTGCCCATGTACGTGAATCCCTAGCCGGATTCAAAGTCCCCCGGCACGTTGTTGTGGTCGATGAATTACCGGCGACAGCCTCTGGCAAGGTCAGAAAAGCAGACCTTCGTCGTTGGCTATCGGAAAATCCCGAACTTCTTGGTAAGCGGCTCTGAGCATCGTTCGCCGCAGTGCCGCAATGTTCATTTGTGAATCGAACTAGAGCGCCCTCGGGGCGATTCGAACGCCCGCACACGCCTCCGGAGGGCGATGCTCTATCCCCTGAGCTACGAGGGCTGGATAGCCGTATGACCCTAGCCGAGCCCCCGCCAACCACATTCGGTTCACTGCAAGATGTTGATTGCCCGTGCTGCGACGAGAACGATCGTCACGAGGGCTGAACCCGATTGCAACATCATCAGTGCCTTTGTCCGACGGGTGAGTGGCATGGTGTCGGTGGGGCTAAATGCCGTTGAGTTCGTAAAGCTTGTGTAGAGGTAATCGAAAAATGTCGGCGACCACGTATCGGTGAAGACATCGGGTGCTGCTTGTTGAGGGAAGATGAAGTCGCGAGACTGCACGGGGACGTTGTAGCGGAGGGCAGGACCACCACCATCAAGTTCCCAGTACCAAAGAGCGAAGACGATGACATTGTTAAACCACAGTGCGATCGCTGAATAGATCAGCGGTTTGCCATCGATGTTGGTGTTGCTCAAGAGGTCATGAACTAACAGCCCAAGAGCACTGATGTTGGCCACCGAAATGATGGCAATGAGCAGAATTGAAACAACGCGCAAAATGGTTGCTTCAGAATCACGTCGGTCGGGATTGGTGATCACGAGGGGGATAACCAAGAGTGCTTCCAAAGCGGGGAGCAACCATCGAGGGCCGATGATCAGTGTCGATGGCAGAAAGAGATAGAGCGCAAACGCTGCGAGAAGAGCGATTGCTGCTGGCCAGCGGGGCTCATGAAAGCGGGGATTTCGTTGCGATTCCATGCGAGTTGGCTCGTTCCCTTAGGACTTCGGTGATGAATCTGTGCCTCTATCGGTGTTCGACGCCGACCGCGGCAAGTTTCGTGCGGAAATCGGCGTAGCCACGGTCCAGAAGATCAACCCCGTGAATGAGGCTTTCGCCATCAGCTGCCGCTGCAGCGATGACATAGGAGAATCCAGCACGAAGGTCGGGGACCACGAGTTCGGCACCGTGCAACTTGGTGGGACCAACAACAACAGCTGAGTGACGGTGGTTGGCAGCGCCAAATCGACAACGAGTCGGGCCTAGACATTCGGTGAAGACCTGGATCTGTGCACCCAAGCTACGCAATGCGTCGGTGTATCCGAGTCGATCTTCGTAGACCGTTTCATGCACAACGCTCACGCCGTCGGCCTGGGTGAGGGCGGTGACGAACGGCGATTGCCAGTCGGTCATGAATCCGGGATGAACATCGGTCTCAAGTGCCAACGGGCGGAGCATTCGGCGAGCACGATGAAATGTGAGCGTGTCGCCGTCGGCATCGATGGTGAAATCGCCGCCGGCTCTGCGGTACATATTTAAGAACGTTGAAAATAACTGTTGCTGAACGCCGTGGACAGTGATCGTTCCGCCAGTCGCCAGCGCGAGTGATGCCCAAGATGCCGCTTCGAGGCGGTCACCGATGACGCGGTGTTCGAATCCGCCGAGTTCAGAAACGCCAGTGACGCGAATGGTTCGGTTTGGTTCGACCGAAATAATTGCACCCATCTTTTGAAGAACGGCGATGAGGTCAAGGATCTCAGGCTCGATCGCAGCATTCGACAATTCGGAATCGCCTTCAGCGAGCACTGAGGCGAAAAGGAACTGTTCGGTCGCGCCGACGCTGGGGAAGGGGAGTGCAATGCGGGCGCCGCGCATGTGGTCGGCATGCAGTTCGATGATGTCTTCGCGATGAACGTCACGCGCTCCGAATGCGCGCAAGACATTGAGGTGAAAGTCGACGGGGCGTGGTCCGATGGAACAACCGCCAGGAGCGGCGACGACTGCGTGTCCGGTCCGATGGAGCGAGACGGCGGTGGTGAGGACGGGAATCCGGCTCGCGGCGTGAAGGCGCATGACGTCGTCTTCGGCGAGTGCACGGAACTCGTGTGCGGTAATGACGACCGTGTCATTTTCGTGGACGACAGTTCCGCCAGCGATGCGGATCAGCTCATCGACGACTCCAATGTCGGTGATTGCCGCAATGTTGGTGAGGCGGCAAGGCTCAACAGTGAGCAGTGCGGCGACCATTGCCTTCGGCAAAGCGTTCTTTGAACCGCGGACGTGGATCTCGCCACTAACGGGCTGGCCGCCGCGGACGAGCATCGTGTCGGGCAGATCGGAGGTCGGGGGGATGGCCATCAACCCTTGATCGTAGGGCGCAGAGGTCAACGTGGCACTACGGGTGATCGCCGCGATGGTGACGACTATTGGTGCGACTGACGAAACTGGGCGCGGAGTGGATGGGGTCGCGGGGGTAGGGTTCGACGGTTCCACATCGCCCGACCGCCCGCCCGGGGAGACCCCCTTAGTGATTCGCGACACCCTCGCCGCCGCCCTGCGTTCGGCATTGTCGACGCTCGAGATCCACCCGATCCCTGAATCGGTCCATCTCGAACGTCCTGCCCGCCGCGAACACGGCGATTGGTCCTCGAATATCGCTTTGGCGACAGCGAAGGCCGCCGGATGGAATCCGCGTGAGTTAGCGGGCCGAGTGGCCGAGATTCTCAATGCCGATCTTCCCGCTCATGTGACGTCGGTGGAAATCGCGGGACCGGGGTTCGTGAACTTCCGCTTGGCCGATTCGTGGCTTCACGACGTGCTTGTCGATGTCGAGAACGCCGGTGTCGAGCAGTACGCGACATCCTCGATCGGAACGGGCACCAAGGTTTTGCTTGAGTTCGTCAGCGCCAATCCCACTGGACCACTCCATGCGGGTCACGGACGCGGAGCGGCCTACGGAGATTCGCTTGCTCGCATCCTTGAACGGTGCGGCTACGACGTCGATCGAGAGAACTATCTCAACGATCGCGGAACGCAGATGCAACTTTTCGTTGCGTCGCTTATTGCGCGCCGCGACGGAACCCCACTCCCTGACGGTGGCTACCAAGGGGAGTACATCGTCGATTGGGCTGCGGAATTGCCCGCCGATGCCGATGTCTTTGAGTGGGGCGAAGAGCGCGCTGTTGCTGACCATCGCTTGACACTCAGCCGTATGAATGTTGAGTTCGACAATTGGTTTAGCGAAAAGTCGATGGTGGCCTCCGGGGCAATCGATGTGACGTTGGCCGATTTGCGCGAACGCGGTGTTGTTTACGAAGAAGGCGGCGCTGTTTGGCTCCGTTCCACCGAATACGGCGACGATAAAGATCGAGTTCTCATCAAGAGCGATGGTGAGTTCACCTACCTGCTCCCCGATATCGCCTATCACCGCGACAAGTTTTCTCGCGGCTATGACCTCCTTATCGATGTCTGGGGTGCAGACCATCACGGCTACGTGCCACGCATGAAGGCCGCGATGCAATCGCTTGGGCATGACCCTGCCGAACTCGAATGCGCGATTATCCAGTTGGTCAACCTGTTGAAGGGCGGCGAACCGGTTCGTTTCTCGAAGCGAGCGGGCGACATCGTCGAGCTCTCCGAAGTCCTCGACGAGGTCGGAGCCGATGCTGCTCGTCTCACCTATCTGCTTCAGTCGATCGATTCCACGCAGACGTTTGACTACGACGTGGTCAAGAGTCGTGCCATGGATAATCCCGTTTATTACGTCCAAATGGCATATGCCCGTATCCAATCAATCTTCCGCGTTGCGGTGGAACGAAGCGTCGCCACTCTGCCAATCGCACAAGTGGACCTTTCGTTACTTGTCCATGAGCGAGAACTTGAAGTTCTCCGTGTGCTCTCCGAACTCCCCGACACGGTGTCCACTGCAGCCGTTGATCGCGCGCCGCACCGCATAGCGACGTGGGTGCGGGAACTTGCTGGGGCCGTGCACGGCTTCTACCACGACTGTTATGTAATGGGCGATGGCGTCTCAGCCGAACTCACCCAGGCCCGCTTACATCTTGTTGAATCCGCATCGGTTGGTCTTGCAATCGGTCTCGACCTATTGGGTGTTAGTGCACCGGACCAGATGTGAGGTACTGATGAACTCGCTTCCGTTTTCACTGTTGCCTGACACCGCCACGATTGGCGACAGGGGTCAACTCATTATCGGTGGTTGCGACACGTTGGAACTGGCCGAACAATTCGGCACGCCGCTGTTTGTCTACGACGAAGCACATCTTCGAGCTCGTTGTCGCGAAGCGGTCGCCGCATTTGGCGTTGGCGTGAACTTCGCAACGAAGGCGTTTCTGTGCACGGCGATGGCTCGACTCGCTGCCGAGGAAGGCTGCAACCTCGATGTCTCGACTGGCGGGGAATATCACGTTGCTCGCGCTGCCGGCGTACCGGCCGATCGCTTAGTCCTGCATGGCAATAACAAGAGCACCGCAGAACTTCGAACCGCAATGTCTGAAGGCATCGGGCGGATCATCATCGACTCGTTCGATGAGATCGACCGCATCGAAGCACTTGTGGCTGAAGGGCTCCCTGTCCCTCGGGCATTGATCCGAGTCACACCCGGCGTCGAAGCCCATACGCATGAGTTCGTTCGTACCGGACAAGACGATTCGAAGTTCGGCTTTGGCTTGGCCAGCGGCCAAGCTGATGCTGCGGTACTGCACGCCACCGCTTCCCCAGCGATCGACCTCGTTGGCCTTCACGCTCACATCGGTTCGCAGGTGTTCGACGCCGAGTTCTTCGAAATGGCCATCGAAGTCATGGCCCCATTTCTTCAGAAGCACCAATTGCCCGAGTTCTCCGTAGGCGGGGGATTAGGCGTTGCCTATATCTCTGGTGAGGAATCTGCATCTATTACCGAATGGGGCGAGGTTGTGCGGGCGGCGTGCGCGGCCGCCGGCATCACGGCGCATGTCACCGCCGAACCAGGTCGCGCACTCGTTGCCCAGGCTGCGATCACCTTGTATTCGGTGGGCACCATCAAAGAGATCCCGGATATCCGCACTTATGTATCGGTCGACGGAGGCATGAGCGATAACCCTCGCCCAGTGCTCTACGGAAGCGGCTACGAGGCGTTTCTGCCGCGTGACGTCGCGGCTGATCGAGATCGTGTCGTGACGGTTGTCGGAAAGCATTGTGAATCGGGCGACATTCTTGTGCGCGATGCGCTCGTTCCTGCTGATCTCGCCGTTGGCGACATTCTCGCCACACCGGTCACGGGTGCTTACGGACATTCGATGGGATCGAACTACAACAAGGTCACGCGTCCCGCCGTTATCTTTGTTGCCGACGGCAAAGCCCGTCTCGTCGTTCGACGCGAAACACTCGACGATCTGCTGCTCCTTGAGGTCGACTGAGGCTGCATTGTCGACTTCAGAGTTCGTCCTTATCGGTTTTGCGGTGCTCTTTTCATCGTTGATTCAGACCGTTACGGGATTTGGATTCGCGCTTTTGGCTGTTCCGCTCATGTCGATGGCAGTTCCCACGGAAACTGCCGTTGTGATCGCCGCCACATTGGGAACGTTCACAAGTGGAGGTCAGGCGTGGACCGAGCGCCACCATGGTGACCGTTCGGCAATGAAGCGGCTGACTCTTGCTGCGTTCATCGGTGCACCATTTGGACTGGTGATTCTCAACGTTGCCTCATCTCAACAACTCAAGATTGGTTTGGCCGCCGTCATTGTCGTTTTCTTGATCGTGAACCTTCGCGGTTTCAAATTGGAACAAGCCAGTACGCCTATCGATCTCGCTGCTGGGTTTGTCGCAGGCGTGCTGAGTACGTCGTTGTCAACCAACGGACCCCCGCTGGTGATGGCTCTACATGCTCGGCACTTCTCGCCGCAAGTGTTCCGCGCCACGATCTCCTCAGTGTTTGTTGCGATCGGCCTGCTGTCGCTTGTTCTCTTCGCTGCAACTGGCCATTTCACGACCGATGTTGCCTGGTCGCTCCTAGTTGCAGGTCCAACTCTGGCGCTGGGGTTCTTCCTCGGCCACCGGATTCGGGGCCATATCGATCCGGTGCGATTCCGCTCTCTTGTGACCTCATTGCTTGCTGCCACCGCCGTCGTCACCATTGTCAGCGTGATCGCGGGCTGATCAGAAACTCCGTCGAAGTCCACTGGCGGGCGCCGGTAACCTCTCTGTCGTGGATGAATCGGTTGTGCGCATCGGAGTTCTTGGTTGTGGGACGGTCGGAACGTCTCTTCTCGCGCTCCTCGAGCGTCAGAGCGCAACGATTCAGGCGCGTACGGGTCTGTCGTTAAGGGTTTCTCGCATAGCGGTGCGGGATCTTTCACAGAAGCGATCAGCAGTTGTTGGGGCCGACGCTTTCACCGATGACGCGCGTTCTGTGGTTTCTGATCCGTCAATCGACATCATCGTTGAAGTGATGGGTGGGATTGAACCCGCTCGCGGCCTAGTTCTCGCTGCGCTAGCGGCAGGAAAACCTGTCATCACTGCCAACAAAGCACTCCTTGCTGCCCACGGTTCTGAATTGTTTGCTGCAGCCGAAGCAGCGGGTGTCGACATTCTCTTTGAAGCATCGGTCGCTGGAGGTATTCCGTTTATTCGCCCACTGCGTGAATCGCTGCTTGCCGAGCCAGTGGTGCGCGTGATGGGCATCATGAACGGAACGACTAACTACATCCTCACGCGCATGAGTGAAGCAGGGGCCGACTACTCCCAAGCTCTCGCCGAAGCGCAGTCGCTCGGTTACGCGGAAGCCGATCCAACGGCCGATGTCGAGGGACACGATGCCGCCGCCAAGATCGCGATTGTGGCGTCAATCGCTTTTGGCGCGGAAGTAACAAGTGCCGACGTTCATTGTGAAGGCATCTCTAACGTTTCGGCCGACGACATTGCCTTCGCACAGCGCCATGGCTTCGCCATCAAGTTGCTCGCGATCGCCGAACGGTTTTCGCTTCCGGGCGGCGATGAACTGTCGGCGCGCGTGCACCCCTGCCTCATTCCCAATGCTCATCCGCTTGCTGCGGTCCGCGAAAGTTTCAATGCGGTCTTTGTTCAAGGCGATGCCGTAGGCGATCTCATGTTCTACGGGCGTGGTGCTGGTGGTGACCCCACTGCATCGGCGGTCCTTGGCGATCTCGTCGATGCTGCGGTGAACCTACAAAGTGGTGCGCACGCGTCACTTGGCACCTTTGTTCCCATGCCATTTCGTGCGAATGACGAACTCGATGCGGCTTGGTACCTCAGTCTTCGTGTCGACGACCGCCCAGGCGTACTTGCTGCGATCGCTGGCGTGTTCGGGTCACATGGGGTTTCGATCGATTCGATGGAACAACATTCGGTGTCAGGTCCCGAGACGGCCGCCGACGAAGCCCGCATCGATCTCATCATCCATCCCGCTCTCGAACGAGATGTACGAGCAACGCTTAGGTCGCTTAGTGAACTCGAGTCAGTTCGAAGTCTGGTGTCCACGATCCGCGTACTGATTGAAGCAGACGTCTGATGGCGCCTCTCACCTACGTAAGCACACGCGGGACAGCGCCTGAACTTGGATTCTCCGATGTTCTGCTCGCCGGTCTAGCGATCGATGGCGGCCTTTACGTCCCATCGCAGTGGCCGTCGCTAACGGTTGGCTCCCTTGAGCGATTCGCATCGATGTCGTACGCCGAAATTGCCGTTGAAGTCATGTGGCCATTTGTCGAAGGCTCCTTCGATCGCGACACATTCGAAGCAATCGTTTCAGACGCATATGCGACGTTCGCTGCTGAAGAAGTAGTGCCGCTCGTCGACCTTGGCGACAACTTCTGGCTCGCCGAACTTTTTCACGGTCCAACGCTTGCGTTCAAAGACATTGCGCTTCAGCTTGTCGGCCGGCTTTTCGACGACGAACTTACCCGCCGTGGCGAAAAAGTTACGATCGTCGGTGCTACGTCAGGCGACACCGGTTCGGCTGCCATCGAAGCATTACGCGATCGCCCCACTGCCGAGGTGTTCATCCTTCATCCTGCTGGGCGTGTCTCTGATGTGCAGCGTCGCCAGATGACAACCGTTCTTGCGCCGAATGTGCACAACATTGCCGTCGAGGGGACCTTCGACGATTGTCAAGACATAGTCAAGGCACTCTTCGCCGATAAGAACTTCCGAGAATCGCGCAATCTTTCTGCGGTGAACTCTATTAACTGGGCGCGGGTCATGGCTCAGATGGTTTATTACGTCACCAGCACAGTTCGGCTTGGTGGCGGCGCGGGTCGGCCAGTCGCGTTCTCAGTGCCAACAGGAAATTTCGGAAATGTTTTCGCTGGGTATGGGGCGCAGCGAATGGGCACTCCTATTTCTCAGTTCATCGTCGCGTCGAATCGCAATGACATCCTCACTCAGTTCCTCACCACGGGAACGATGACAATTGGTGAGGTGCATCCAACCCTTAGTCCGAGCATGGACATCCAAGTGTCGTCCAACCTCGAGCGTCTGCTCTTTGAGATCCACGGTCGAGATGGCGCGGCAATTGCTGAACTCATGGATCGATTCCGTTCCGATGGCACCGTGTCAGTTGAGCCCGATCGACTCGATCTCCTGTCCGAGCATTGGGCCGCATCGCGGGTCGACGATGCGCAGACGGCGGCCACGATCTCGGGACTTTATGAGCAGACAGGAATGCTCCTCGATCCTCATACCGCCGTCGGTCTTGCCGCCGCCAGAGCGGCCCGAACCGATCCGTCGGTGCCGATGGTGGTGCTTGCGACCGCTCATCCTGCGAAGTTCCCCGATGCCGTCGAGGCTGCGACCGGGGTTCGACCACCTCTGCCTGAACACCTCTCCGACCTGTTCGAGCGGCCTGAGAAATTCGATGTCTGCCCCAATGATTTCGAGACGGTACGCGGCGCCATCGAGGCAACGCTCGATCTCGGCTGCCCCGATCTCCCCACTTGCGCCAGATTCGGGCAGAATGTCGGTCCGATGAAATACGTGGTTTGTGTCCCCGACGGTTGTGCCGACGAGCCGCTCGCTGAGCTCGACGGGCGAACCCCTCTTCAAGTAGCGCGTATGCCCGTGCTCGATGCCATTGCCTCTCGTTCGCTAGTTGGTCGCGCTGCGGTTATTCCTCATGGACTTCCGCCGGGTTCGGATGTTGGCAATATGTCGATCTTCGGTTACGACCCAGCGAAATACCACACGGGTCGAGCGCCGATTGAAGCAGCGGCACTCGGTCTCAAACTTCGACCTGATCAGGTCGCGTATCGCTGCAACCTTTCGACGATTGGCGACGACGGCACAATGATCGACTTCGCCGGTGGGCATCCGTCTACCGAGCGTGCCGCCGGCGCAATCGAAGCAATGCACGATGCATTCGCCAACGAAGGCATCGAGTTTCATCGCGGAGTTCAATATCGCCACATCATGGTTGCGCCTGCCGATTGGGCAGAAGCCGAGTGTGCACCGCCGCACGACCTCACTGGTAAGCCAGCTGTTTGGCCAACGGGACTAGCGGCGTCAAAACTTCAACGAGTCATGGACGCATCGCGCGAAATTCTCGCCGATTTCGATATCGACGCGAACACGGTGTGGCTCTGGGGCCAAGGTTTCCAGCCGCAAATGCCATCGTTCGAAAGCCTTTACGGGCTGAAGGCCGGATTAGTGACGGCCGTTGATTTAGTTCGCGGTCTCGGCGTTCTCACCGACATTGAAGTTGTCGAACTTGAATCTGCCACTGGTTGGTATGACACCGACTACGAAGGAAAACGCGATTGCGTGATCGATGGTCTCGACGACGGACTCGATCTTTTCATCGTGCATGTCGAAGCCACCGATGAAGCTGGTCACGCAGGCAATGTGGAAGAAAAGGTTCGAGCGTTAGAGAACTGGGATTCTCGGATTCTTGCCGGGCTCGTGAAATCGCTTGATGCCAGCGGTCCGTGGCGAATGCTCATGCTCCCCGACCACGCCACTCCGCTGGCGCTTCGTACGCATACGCCTGACGCGGTTCCGTATTTGCTCTTCGACTCAACTGTCGATGGTCCGGGCGGCGAGTACACCGAAGCCGGTGTTGCCGATCTGCCAATCGTCCCAGGCCATGAACTCATGGGGCGCTTGGTTGCTGGTTGAGCTGTTGGTGCACGAGGTAGGGCACCGCTAACCTCACAGTGTCGATTGCGACCGCCTCAGCTGGTCCATCGTCTCACCGTCGTCCGACGGACCATCCATTCGATCGAGTGGATGACTCTCCCGCACCGCACTTCCGTTTTCGAAGATCCATCACTCCCATCCGGACGATTGCGTCTGGGAGAAACGAGTTTCCAATGTCCGAGAAGGACCAGCGCGCCACGCTTGAAGCGAAAGATCGCGACGAGCTCATGACCATCGCCTCAACCCTTGGCGGCAAACCGGGCTCGAGAGCCAAAAAGGCTGATGTCATCGACATGATCCTCGGGCTCATCGCCGATTCTGAGCCGGCGACGCCCAAACCGCGTCGCGGCCGCCCGCCGAAGGCTGCAGTCGTCGAAGACGCACCCGTCGAGGAAGCGGTCTTCGAATTCGAAGAGGACGAAATTTCATCAGAGGTCGATGACGCTGCCGCCGAAACCGATAGCGCTACGGATGACGATGAGGTCGTGGCCGCTGATGGGGCTTTGCGTCCGCAGGCCGGAAATGATTCCGACGGCGAGTTCGATGGTGAAGGTGGCGCGCGTCGACGTCGACGTCGTGGCCGCGATCGCGGGGGCGAACGCTCTGAGACCAGAACAGATGAATCGTGGTCGGGTGACCCCGTTGAGGTTTCGGGCGTTCTCGATCTGCGCGACGAGGGCTATGGCTTCATTCGCGTAAGTGGCTATTTGCCAACTCGTGAAGATGTCTATGTCTCGGTGAAACAAACTCGACAGTTCTCCCTTCGTCGTGGCGATGTCATCACGGGCACAAGTCGGCCGGCAGCACGGAATGAAAAGAATCCGGCGCTCCTCCGCATTGACACGGTCAATGACGGAACTCCCGATGCCGCTCGTGATCGCCGTCGTTTCGACGATCTCACGCCTCTTTTCCCCGACGAACGACTCACGTTGTCGTCTCGCGATGAGCCGTACAACATGACATCGCGGATCATCGATCTGTTGTCACCGATCGGAAAAGGACAGCGCGGACTCATTGTTGCCCCGCCCAAGGCGGGTAAAACAACGGTGATGAAGCAGATCGCGAAGTCGATCTCGGAGAATAATCCCGACGTGCATCTCATGGTGCTGCTTGTTGACGAGCGTCCCGAAGAAGTGACTGATATGCGTCGTTCGGTCGATGGCGAGGTCATCGCGTCAACCTTCGATCGACCAGCCGAGGAACACACATCCGTCGCAGAACTTGTGCTCGAGCGTGCGAAGCGTCTGGTTGAAGACGGACGAGACGTCGTTGTGATTCTCGATGGAATCACGCGTCTCGCTCGTGCCTACAACCTTGCCGCTCCCACAACCGGTCGAGTGATGTCCGGTGGTATCGACACTGGTGCGCTGTATCCGCCGAAGAAGTTTTTTGGTGCGGCTCGAAACCTTGAAGAGGGCGGCTCGCTCACGATCATTGCGAGTGCGCTGGTCGAGACTGGCTCGAAGATGGATGACGTCATCTTTGAAGAGTTCAAGGGCACTGGAAATATGGAACTGCGCCTCGATCGCCGCTTGGCCGAGCGCCGCCTCTATCCGGCGATCGATGTCGATGCGTCCTCTACTCGTCACGAAGAACTGCTCTACGAACCCAAGCAACTCAAGGAAGTTCACAAGCTTCGTCGGGTGCTCGCAGGGCTCGCCGATGGGGGAAGTAGTGCCCCAGGTCTTGAGATGCTGATCGACCGATTGGGCACATTCCGCACGAATGACGAGTTCTTGGCCGAGGTGGCTAAGGGCTGAGTCCCTGCTCAGGACGGGTTCGGGGCTCATATTGCGGATCCGCGTCCCGACCGGCAGACTTGCGAGTCCCGAAATCTCTTTGGAGCTCTGCCATGAAGGCTGACATTCATCCCGACTACGTCGATTCGACCGTGAAGTGTTCCTGTGGGAACACCTTCACCACGCGTTCCACGAAGGCCGAGCTCACCTCGGAACTCTGCAACGAGTGCCACCCCTTCTACACGGGCAAGCAGAAGCTGGTCGATACCGGCGGACGTATCGAGAAGTTCGAGAAGCGTTACGGCAAGCGCCGCAAATAGCGGTAGTTCCGAGCCACTGCGCGGTCAGGAGCCGACCGTGCCCCTCGATCCAAATCAACGAACCCGATTGCTTGCTGCGAAAGCGCGAGCGCTTGTTGGCGATGCCACGGGGATCGATCAATCAGAACTTCGGACGACGCCGTTCACTGGCGGCGCATTGGTTCATGTCGGTGAAGCGCTTTGGTGTCTGCTCGACGATGGCGCGATCCGGAGCTTCGGACCAGCAATGGTCTTGGCTGATCGCCAGCGCTTCGAGACCTTTCATGTCATGGCCGAATCGGAGGCGACTTCAGGCGTGCTTGCTCGTCGCGCCAATCAATTTTCGAACGGCCCTTCGGTGTGGCGAATCGAGGGTCGAAACCTCGTAGCCGCGGTGCCAGCGCAAGCGCCTGTTCTCGTGGAACCATCAGCAGCCGCACGTGAACTCATCGGAATGCTGACCGATGCTGGTGTCGATGTCTCGGTAGAACATGGCGAGATCCGTGGCGAGTTGCGAGGTTTAGAAATCGCTCGGGTTGTTGAGTCACCCGATGGCACTCGACTGGAAGTCGGCGTGGGCCGCCACGACCGAGAAGCATTCACAATGGTGCATGGCAATCTTCCAACCGCACTGGCATTGGAATCGGTTATCTCGAGCGTCGATGCCGTTCGCCGTGCTGAGGCCGAAGCTCATCCATTGCGGCATCTTGCTCCCGAAGGCTGGTTGCGTTGGCGCCTTATCCATGACCCGCAACTCATCGGAGCTCGTGAGCTCCGGCCGGTCCAGCCACCATTGCCTCGTGACAGCGTGAAAGACGTCGGCGCTTCGATAGCTATTGGTCTCGATGACAAAGGCGAGTCGATCATCGTGGCCTGTTCTGTGGGCATCGATCTCGATGTCGTTCCAACTGCGGCCGATGCTCGTGCGCTGAACGATCCTTCGGCTCGTGTCGTGATCGTTGTTCCTGAACGCGACGATCATCCTGCGACACGGAGGCTTGCAAGCCAGCTGCTTGGGCCTGCAGAAGTTGTCGGGCTGTCGGGCGAGTGGCGCGAGAGCGAGACTGCATCATGAGCATGCTCGAACGTCTTCCTGGTCTCGAACGCGAATACGCAGAGATCGAGGGATCCCTTGCTGATCCGACGGTGATTTCAGAGCAGAAGCGTTATGCGGAACTCAATCGTCGTTATCGCGATCTCGGTGAGCTCGTAAGCCGATTGCGTGAGCTCTCCCAATCGACCGAAGATCTCGCTGCTGCTCGCGAAATGTTCACCGATGCCGATGGTGCCGATCGCGAAATGTTGCGTAACGAAATCGACAAAGCCGAACTCGCCATTGATCGACTTGATGAAGAGATCAAAGTCCTTTTGTTGCCAAAGGACCCGAATGATGCTCGCAATGTGATTGTCGAGCTTCGTGGCGCCGAAGGTGGCGAAGAAGCCAACTTGTTCGCTCGAGACTTGTTTGAGATGTACCGGGGCTTTGCCACCAAGCAAAACTGGAAGTTCGAGATTATGGACGCGCAGGCTTCCGATCTCGGGGGCTATTCAGACGTGACCTTTCGTCTCGCCGGCGATGGCGTCTGGTCAAAAATGAAACACGAAGGGGGTGTGCATCGAGTCCAGCGCGTTCCGGTTACGGAAAGTCAGGGCCGAGTTCATACGTCTTCGGCAACAGTCACCGTGCTTCCAGAAGCCGATGAGGTCGACGTTGTTCTTGACCCCAACGAACTTCGAATCGATGTGTACCGCTCTTCCGGTCCTGGTGGTCAGTCCGTGAACACCACCGATTCCGCGGTTCGCATCACCCATCTCCCCACGGGCGTTGTCGTTGCGATGCAGGACGAAAAAAGCCAAATACAAAATCGTGAAAAAGCGATGCGCGTGCTTCGTAGCCGGCTACTGCAGGCCGAACAAGAGAAACAAGCCGCCGAAGCCTCGGGCGCACGAAAAGCCCAGACTGGTGGCGGTGGTCGTTCCGAAAAAGTGCGTACCTACAATTTCAAAGAAAACCGCCTCACTGATCATCGCATTGGCCTCACTCTTTACAAGCTCGACAAGGTTCTTGGTGGCGAACTCGATGAAGTCATCGACGGACTTGTCGCTGACGAACGGGCAACTCAGTTGGCCGAACGCGACATATGAGCGATAACACCACGACATGGCGAGAGGTCGCGGCTGAAACCGAAGCGCGACTTGTCGGTTTCACTTCCTCGCCGGCGAATGAAACCCGCTGGATCATCGAGCGCGCTGCGGGTTTCGACGGGGCTGAGTATGTGCTCGGTCTTGACGAGAAGGTCACCGAGCGGGGAATGCATTTCCACGACCTAATGGTTGAACGACGACTCGCTGGTGAGCCATTGCAATACGTTCTTGGCCGCTGGGGATTTCGCACATTGGATCTATTTGTCGATCGGCGTGTTCTCATCCCACGTCCGGAAACAGAAGTTGTTACTGGCCTGGCGATCGCAGAATTGCAGTCAATGCGTGCAAGCGGAATCGATCGACCCATTGTCGTTGATCTTGGTACGGGCTCGGGAGCGATCGGACTTTCTGTGGCGGTAGAAGTGGAAGGTGCTGAAGTGTGGATCAGCGATGTATCTACTGATGCGCTCGTGGTCGCGCGCTCAAACCTCGCCGGCATCGGTCGAGCCGCTACCCGGGTGCGCGCGGTTGAAGGGTCTTGGTTCGAAGCGCTTCCCGAAGAACTGATTGGAACGATCGACCTGATTGTTAGCAATCCTCCCTATGTTGCGATCGGTGATGAGGTCGAGGAGGTTGTTCGAGACTGGGAACCGATGTCAGCGTTGTTCGCGGGCAATGATGGACTCGATGATCTTCGAAAAATTGCGAGTGACGCAGTGACCTGGTTGCGGCCCGGCGGAACGCTGGTTCTCGAGATGGCTCCCGACCAGGTGCCAATGGTGTCTGATCTGGTGCTCACAAACGGCTTTGTCACTGCCAAATCCCATAGCGATCTTGCCGGTCGACCTCGAGCAGTTGTCGCGCAGTTGGGCGGCTGATCATGCCCGTTGTACTCGCCCTGATCTCATCAGTCCTTTGGGGGACTTCTGACTTCTTTGGAGGCACCGCTTCAAAAAAGTCGCCGTCAACCACCGTGCTTCTGTGGTCAAGCCTCATAGCGCTCCCTGTAATCGCCGCTGTCACGCTGATCAGTGGTGATTTTGTTTTCGATTCAACCGTGGTGAGTTGGGGAATCGTCGCTGGAGTGTCGTGTTCGATCGGCATTGTGTTGCTCTACCGGGGTCTGGCAACGGGCCCTATGGGTGTCGTCGCTCCGATTGCGAGCACGTCAGTCCTGGTACCTGTGATCGCGGGGTTCGTGCGGGGCGAAAGCCCGGGAGCATTGCAAACCATCGGAATCGCGATTGCCGTTATTGGTGTGATCTTGGCTGGAGGACCACATCTGCGTGATTTCCGCACAGGCGGTCATCGTCCGATTTTGTTGGCGCTAGGCGCTGCGTTGGGAATCGGCATTTCGTTGCTTGCCGTCGCGAATGGAAGCGACCACAGCGCCTATTCGACACTTCTTGTCATGCGGGTTGTTTACCCGGTGTTGCTCTTTGCGATCGTTCTCGCAACACGCGCGCCACGCAAGCCGGCAACTTCGGTACTCCCGATGGTTGCTGTTGCGGGAATCGGCGATGTTGTTGCTGTGACGCTTTACGGGGTAGCAACGCAATCTGGCTCACTACCTGTGGTCGCTGCGCTTGCATCAATGTTCCCGGTAATGACACTTGTTCTTGCGCGTCAAGTGCACCATGAGCGCCTCGAGCGCGAGCAGTGGGTCGGAGCTGCGTTGGCACTTATTGGTGTGATCGTGGTTGTCACGACCTGAATTTCTGCGTTTTAGAAATGCCAGGGATACGCGGACCAATCGGGATCACGCTTTTCTAAAAACGAATCTCGTCCTTCGGCAGCTTCATCGGTTCCGTAGGCAAGTCGGGTGGCTTCGCCAGCAAAAATTTGCTGTCCTACAAGTCCGTCATCGATGAGATTGAACGAGTACTTCAGCATTCGCTGCGCGGTGGGGCTCTTGCCGTTGATCATTGCTGCCCATTCAAGAGCAACCTTTTCTAAGTCGGCATGAGGCACGACTTCGTTCACTGCTCCCATCTGAAACATTTGTGCGGCGCTGTATTCGCGTCCCAAGAAGAAGATTTCGCGAGCGAACTTCTGGCCGACCTGACGTGCGAGGTATGCAGAGCCAAAGCCTCCGTCGAAACTCGCAACATCAGCATCGGTCTGTTTGAACTTCGCGTGCTCTTCGCTCGCGAGTGTGAGATCACAAACGACATGGAGGCTGTGACCACCGCCCGCTGCCCATCCGGGCACGACACAAATGACAATCTTCGGCATGAAACGAATCAGGCGCTGCACTTCGAGAATGTGAAGGCGACCACTGCGCGCCGGATCAATTGAGTCCGCAGTTTCGCCGTCGGCGTAGCGGTAGCCGTCTTTGCCGCGGATGCGCTGGTCGCCGCCCGAACAAAACGCCCAGCCGCCATCTCGGGGTGATGGTCCGTTGCCGGTGAGCAGGACGCAGCCGACGTCGCTGGACATGCGGGCATGGTCGAGAGCCCGGTAGAGCTCATCGACGGTTTGAGGGCGGAAGGCGTTGCGGATTTCTGGCCGATTGAACGCAACCCGCACCGTCCCTTGATCGATAGCGCGGTGGTAGGTGATGTCGACGAGGTCCTCAAATCCAGCGATTGGGCGCCAAGCAGCGGGATCAAAAAGTTCCGAGACCATGAATTCCTCCGGTCGGATCAGGCGGGTTGCGCCTACCATCGTCGCGGACGGGGGCACCCGTCCAAGCCGAAAGGTGAGAATTATGTTCGGAAAGCGGAAAAAAGCAGTGAATGGCGCCTCTCGATTGCGAGGGCTGGCCTTCTTTGAGGGGTTTAGCGACGCCGATCTCGACCGGGTTGCGCAGTTGGCCGACGATGTTGAGGTCGAAGCCGGGGAACTCCTGATCGATCAGGGGCGAGTTGGCCAAGAGTGCTTCGTGATCGAATCTGGTCAGGCCGAGGTGTTTGTCGGCGAGGAACACCTCGTTACCGTCGGGCCTGGTTCGATGGTCGGGGAGATGGCGCTTATCGATCGGCGACCGCGTACTGCGACAGTTGTGGCCACGACCCCGATGGCATTGCTTGCATTCGACACTAAAGCGTTTCAGAAACTTTTGAGTGAAATGCCGAAAGCAGAAGAGCGCGTACACGCGCTGCTCGCCACCCGTATCAAAGCCAATCTGAAGGCCGACTGAATTCTCGACTGCATCAGTCGATTGAAAGAGTTCCGTCTGCCGAGCGCTGCGCTCGCGAGCCAACAAGTTCGGTCGTCATCGCGGCATTCATGAAATCTGCATCGGAAGACCTTCCCCACGCACGTTGACCATTCGGTGTGCGCGCCGCAACAAGTGCGTGAGTCGGAACATCTTTGAACACGACGGTTGCGCTTTCGATCGTGACATCGCCGGTCCAGCTGTCATCACATTCCACGCTAGGAAGCGCGTCGACCTCGGCCTGCGGGTTGGAGTGGCGGTATGCCCCAGCCTTGGGCGGAGTCGTTGACGCGATCAACACCGCGTGTTCGGTGGTGTAACCGCCATTAGCGGTGCAGAGACCAAATGCACCCGAATCTTTTCGCAAGGTGTCGACCATCGTGGCGAGGCCATGTGTGAGGTAATTGTTGAAGGGCCCTCCGGCGAAGGTCATTCCGCCAGTCACCGTGAGTGGACGAGACGCGCCGATGCCTCCCCATCCAGTTCCGTTGACGCTTGAATCAGGGATCAACCCGAGTTCGAGCGCGCCGATCTGAACTGCGGATGGGAAACACGAATAGAGGTCGAAGTACGAAATGTCATCGGGACCTTGTTCAGCAAGTGCAAATGCGTCGCGACCGGCAGTTCGAAGTGCGGGGGAGGAACACAGGTCAAAACGATTAGAAATATTCCAGTGGTCGATTGCTTCGGTACCTGCGTGAAGAAACACCCAGCGATCCCGAGGTACGCCGGCTCGCTCGGCCACGGCAACTGAGGTCATGATGAGCGCAGCTCCTTGGTCAACCTGGTTGTTTGAACAAAGCCGCTTTGTGTACGGCCAAGTGATCATGCGGTTTTCGGCAGACGGAGTCGTGATCTCGGGTCCGGAAAGGGGAGTGCGAATCCATGCGTTTGGATTCGTTGCCGCGATTTCCGAAAACGCCGACCAAAGCGAACCCATTCGGTTGATGTGCTGATCGATGGTGAGGCCAAGCCGAGCTCGAAGCGCAATTTCGAACAGCGGGTAGATGTCGACAGGCATCTGCAGACCCCGAGCACTTTCCATCTCGCTGACAAGAGGACGCTCGTCGCCAATCGACTCCGGTGGGGCAGTGTCTTCGGACTGCGTCGACCACTGCGGCTCAATGCCTGCTTTCCGGAGCCGGGAACGGGTCCGAGTGGCCTCGCCGCCGGAAAGGACAATGACATCGGCATCGCCGCGCTGAATGTCCGCTGCTGCTCGAGCCACCATGACGCCGGCCAGGTTTCCCCCAATGACCGATGAGGCAAGGCGGCGAGGGGAAGCGCCAATGCGTTCGGCTACGGCGAGGGCGGGGTTTCGGTACCTCCACGACAATTCGCTCACCGTGAGCACCTGATCTGCTGCGGCGAGGAGGCCGCGACCGTGACTGTCGGCTTCGGCCTGGCGAAGCGCCTCGGCCATGAGGTCGGCCGGTTCGAGCGGTTCGGTCGAAGCGTCGCGGATCATGATCTGTCCGGTGCCAACGATTATTGGGAGTCGGGGATCAAGTTCAGAAGCCATGGCAGGCAACGTACCTGCCGAGCGGGTCGGTGTCCGAAGAGGCGGCACTACGATCCATGCGACACCGCTCGAGGAGATTCGCTATGCCCTGGCCTGCTGACAACGACGACACGCTTTTCGGACTCATTGACTCCGAATTCGAACGTCAGAACACCACGCTGCAACTCATTGCCTCGGAGAACTTCTCCTCACCAGCGGTGATGCGAGCGACGGGGTCAGTTCTCACCAACAAGTACTCCGAGGGCTATCCGGGCAAGCGCTACTACGGCGGCAATCAGATCGTCGATGAGATCGAGGACATTGCTCGCGATCGAGTGAAGGAACTCTTTGGCGCTGAACATGCCAACGTCCAACCCCATTCGGGCGCGAATGCCAACCTCGGTGTGTACCTCGCACTTCTCGAGCAGGGCGACACTGTGATGGGTCTAAGCCTTGATCACGGTGGTCATCTCACGCACGGGTCGCCGGTGAATATCTCTGGGCGGTTCTACAACTTTGTTGCCTATGGCGTCGCTCCGTCCGATGAACGAATCGACATGGATCAAATGCGCGAAATCGCATTGCGCGAGCGCCCCAAGATGATCATCGCTGGAGCCACTGCTTATCCGCGCATCATTGACCCTGCGCCCATCCGTGAGATCGCCGATGAAATTGGCGCATTACTGATGTTCGATGCTGCGCATATCGCCGGGCTTATTGCTGGTGGAGTACATCCGAATCCGGTCCCTTACGCCGATGTCGTTACCTTCACGACTCACAAGACACTCCGCGGTCCTCGTGGTGGCTGCATCCTCAGTCGCGCTGAATATGCAGCAGCGATCGACAAAGCGATGTTCCCGGGCTTGCAGGGTGGACCGCTTGAACACGCGATCGCTGCCAAGGCTGTTGCATTCCGCGAAGCGGCCGATCCCTCGTTCAAGGGTTACGCGCAACAGATCGTCAAGAACTCCGCTGCACTGGCTGAAGCACTTGCAAA
>Ga0114967_10000824_pt1 | contig 26185 bp, 24 predicted proteins | sample M_130628_MF_Meta_FD_92639 | JGI IMG/M metagenome (GOLD analysis project Ga0114967, IMG submission 92639) | Freshwater microbial communities from Lake Montjoie, Canada to study carbon cycling - M_130628_MF_MetaG | ecosystem: Environmental > Aquatic > Freshwater > Lake | place: Lake Montjoie...
AGACGAGCTTGTAACTGAGGAAATGCTCTGGGACAGAATTCCAGAAGTAGATGGCGCAGAACGCGCAAGTACTTATTACGAACTTAGTGCCCGAATCTATGCTCGCGGACAATACGACGAAGCACTCGCACTTGCAGAAACTGCGTGCGACATTTATTCAACACTTGGTGTAAATGCTCCTTCAGAAGGATTAGCACAAGCTTATTCAGCAATTGGTTATAACTTAAATCAACTAAAGCGCATGGATGAAGCAGCAACTGCAATGAGCAAAGCTGTTGAAATTTTGCGTGAGAATAAATCTCCTATTGCACTCGAACTTGCCTGCACACTCGGCGAGTGGTGGTATTCATCTAAGAATTATGAAAAAGTTATTTCAACAATGGAAGAGTGTGCACAAGAGCACCTCGTTGATGGAAATGAAATTGGCGCCGCAAATGATTTACATTTAATTGGTTGCGCAAACCGTGATCTCAAAAAATATGACGAAGCAATTAGCTCGTTCCGAGAAGCACGTGCTCTTTATAAGAGCAATAAAGAGGTAATTCACGTTGCGCGTTGTGATCAAAAGATTGCTTCGTGCCATGTCGAACTCGGTAATGGCGATGCCGCACTGGAATCAGCTCGTAAAGCACTCGATGTTTTTGAAACTGCTCATGATCACTTGCGCGAAACTTTTGCTCTATTTGAATACGGGAAAGCGCAGGTATTGCTAGGAAAACTGGAAGAAGGATTGGATTCTCTGGACACTGTTTTGCAGACAGCTACCGAGGAAGATCCGAAAGACTTCGAATTCATCGTTGATATCGAATCTCGCATGGCTGCAGTTATGCGCACACTTGGTCGCGCTACAGAGGCCGACGAAGTTGAACGCCGTTTAGCTTCTGTGCGCGATGCGATGATTGAAGATACGAATAACGAAGAAGAGCGCGCCTAAAAACGCACCACCGGCTGCGATAACGAGCGGCCATTGTTTGTCACCGCTGACCCACAACGCACCGCCCCAAACTCCTGCCGCCATTACGGAAAAGTTCATTGACGCTTGATACACACCTTGTGCACGTCCGCGATGTTCGTCTTCGCTTAATCCTGCAATCCAGGCTTTACCAACACCATCAGTCAGGGCACCAAATAATCCATATGTACCAACTGCAATTAATGCGAGTGAATGATTAGTTGTCATACCGAGTAAACCATAACCACCAGCGAAAGCAAATAGTCCGAACATGTATGCAACCTGTGGTGAAATTTTATCTGCAAGTGCACCGGCGGGATATGAAGAAAGAACTGTCACGCCACTCATCAAGATGTATGCACCGACGACACCTTTATTGCTAAAACCAATGTCATGCATCCGAAGTAACAAGAGAGCATCTGGAATATTTGTTAATTGAATTAAAGCCAAAGTCGCAATGGGTCGTTTCAGATGGTTTGGAAGAGGCACCTTCGTTACCGTGTCGTTGCCTTTTAATCGTGTTTGTTTCTTTACAGTTTCGCGAACAAAAAATGTAAGAAGTGCAGATATAAATGCAGGAATAAGTGCCCATTTTGCAACAGCTCGAACGTCGTCATTGAGAAGTGATAACCCAATGAGCGCAATGACCGGCCCGATAACAGCGCCTAAATTGTCAGCAGTTCTATGAAAGCCAAAAGCTTTACCTAAGTGCTCTTTAGGCACAGTGTCATTTATTAGCGCATCACGAGGAGAACTGCGGATTCCTTTACCAATTCGATCTGTTACGCGACCAATAAAAACAAGTGGCCATGTTGTTGCAACAACAACAAACGCTTTGCCAAGACCGGCGATTGCATAACCTGAAACAACAAATGGTTTGCGACCAATGCGATCACTGGCTCTGCCTGCCAGAAGTTTTCCAAAACCAGCAGCAGCTTCGGCGCATCCTTCGATGACACCTAGTGCAAGTGGTGCGGCGCCAATAACGCCAACTAATAAGAGTGGAAGTAATGGATAGATCAGATCACTTGCTGCATCTTGTGCAAGCGAAACAAGGCTTAGAACAATTAAGTTTTTAGTAAGCCAGACCCGCTTCATCGTGGCAGGTGCTGCAGTGCCCAGTGATACATCGCAATTGCGCCTGCCGCAGATGCATTCATAGAACGTGTTGATCCGTATTGGTTAATCTCGTAAATAACTGGGCAAGCTGCGATTGCTTCTTCTGACATTCCTGCGCCCTCTTGGCCGAATAAGAGCACGCATGTTTCAGGTAATTGTGCAGATTCAAGTTGTTGGGATCCTGGCACATTATCAATCCCAATTATTGGAACGTTGTTATCTATGCACCACTGTTTGAAATCCGCAATCGTTGGGTGATGGACTACTGATAAATATCTATCAGTAACCATGGCTCCACGTTTATTCCAATCGCGTTTTCCAATAATATGCACGGCGGTTACATTGAATGCGTTTGCAGTGCGGACGATTGAACCAATATTTAAATCGTGTTGCCAATTTTCAATCGCAATATGAAGTTTGTGACGTTTCGTGTCTAAGTCAGCAACAATTGCTTCAACTTTCCAATAACGATAATGATCCAAAACATTTCTTCTGTCGCCATTTTCAAGTAACTCGGGATCAAAGTGAGCATTCGTCGGCCAGGGCTTTTCATGAGGCCCTACACCTACAACTGGAAAGAATTCTCCTGGCCCAATAGTGGCGGGTGGCATTGGTCTTTCCATGCATGCACTCTAAACTGAAACTATGGACCTCTCAATCATTCACACAATCGCATACATCATTCACATGCTTGGAATTATTGGAATCCTTGGATTGCTCTTGCACCAATGGAATAAAAAGCCTCGCAAATTTAATCCTGGCGTACTTCATAGTGCTGCCACTGCTCTGCTTGCAGGATTGGTTATGGTTGGCCTTCAACACTCACTCAATGCTGATAATCCAACGGAATATCCGCTGTATGACAACACAAAGATTGCAGTCAAGCTAGGCATTGTTCTAATAATTTTGTTTATTGGTTATCGCCAGAATAAAAAATCCGTATTCACAACCAGCACATGGGCGACATTGCTCGGTCTCACTATGGCAAATATTGTTATTGCTACGGCCTGGCATTAACTAGTACATACATGTTTAAACGTCTGCACCCACTGGGTTTATTGCTAGCTTGTGCGCTTGCAATTTCAGTCGCCCCTGCCCAGGCGTACGGACAACTCACCCCGAATGCAATCCCGGCGGCATTTCAAACTCTTTCTGATTCAAAATTCTTAGCTGATCCATCAATGATTCTGGTTGATACAAAGACAGGAGAAGTTGTATTTCAAAGAAATGCAACCCAGGCACGTAAGCCAGCGTCAGTAATCAAATTACTTTCAGCCACATCGGTTTTAAGTTATGTGGATGCACAAAAAGTATTCAATACAAATATTTATAAAGGAGTGGATCCTGGCACTATTGTTATTAACGGTGAGTACGATCCTTGGATTTCTTTAATTCAAGATCAGGCAGCAAAAATGGGACGTACATCGTTGCCACGATTGGGATTTAATGCAATCAATCAATACACCAAACTAAATGGCAAGAAACCTTCTCGCTTAAAGATTTTGTACACAGGAATCTTTCCTCAAGATCTAGCAAACTTTCAAGCATTCTTGAAAAAGCGCGGTATCCGCACAACTATATTAAGAATTACACCTGAAGACGCAGTTGCTCAATCAACGGATCCGCTTGTACTTTCCGTGTCGCCAACGCTAGAAACAATGGTGAAATGGACGTTGACATGGAGTGACAACGTGCTGGCAGAGAAACTTGCCCGATTAGCAGCCGTGACATCTGGTCAGGCATTTAATGATCAAGGAGTTGCAGTTACATTCCATACCGTTTTAACAGGCTTTGGAATTGATCCAGACAAAATCGAAGTCTCCGACGGCAGTGGGTTATCAAAGCAAAATCGTGTAACTGCAAAAGCGATTGCGGATTTATTAATGAAAATCAGACATGATCCAAAGTTTGCATCGGTATATGAAGGATTGCCAATCGGAGGGGTTTCAGGAACATTACAAAATCGATTCTTAACAACTGCCCCACACGCCGTAGGTCTTGTTCATGCAAAGACTGGCACCCTTTCTGGAACAATTAGTCTGGCCGGCTACGTTGATTCAGAAGATAGACAATACATTTTCGTAGCAATTGCAGATAAGATTCCGCGCAGATATAGCGCCTCCGAGCGAGCTCGAGACACGTTAGATCGAATTCTTGGAAAGATTGCAGCGCCGATTTTTCCAGATTTAGTTCCCACACCAACGCTGGTACCTACTATTTAGAGAGTTGATTCTTGTGTCCGCCCATCCCTTAGATCCGTTATCTGCAGCTGAACAAGAATCATTAGTCAAAGTCGCACGTGATGCGTGGAAATTAGATCATCGACATCTAATTGCGATGTTGCAACTTGACGAACCAAGTAAAGAGTATTTAAGTACTTGGAAAATTGGCGATGCAATCATGCGTAACGGACGCATCACAATCTGGGATCAAGAGAAGGCAATTGTTTCTGAAGGTGTTATCTCAACAAGTGGTGAAGTAAAGAGTTACAAAGAGATTCCCGGTGCAAAGGCACCAGTTCTTGCTATCGAATCTGATCGCGCAATTACTGTTGCTCGTAGCGACCAAAGAGTTATCGATGCGCTGAAAAAACGCGGAATCAATTCACCTGATGACGTACACATGGAAACGTGGCCAATCGGTGCCAAGATTCCTGATTACATCGACGATGGTCGCCGTGTTATCTGGACTCCGATGTGGCACAAGCGCGATAAAGATGGAAACTTTTACGCACATCCAATTAATGGCCTGCACGCAATTGTAGATATCGATAAGTTCGAAGTTGTTGGACTCGAAGATGACGAACAAACACCAATTCCACAAACTGCTGGTCCTTACCGCGAATCACAACAAGAATCACTTGTGCACTTAAAAGAGCTTTCAATTCATCAGCCAGAGGGTCCTTCCTTTACCGTCAACGGTTGGCGCATTGACTGGGAGCGTTGGAACTTCAGAGTTGGATTCGATCAACGCGAAGGTTTAGTTGTCCATGACATTCGCTTTAATGACAATGGCACAGAACGCAAAATCGGGCACCGCTTATCAATTGCAGAACTCGTTATTCCATACGGAGACCCAAGCCAGGGTTCCTACCGCAAGAATGCTTTTGATACGGGTGAATATGGACTCGGTAACTTCACGAATTCACTCACACTCGGTTGCGATTGTTTAGGTGAGATTACTTATTTAGACGTTGCAGTCACCGATGGTGATGGAAAAGTGCGCGAAATCAAGAACGCAATTTGCATGCATGAAGAAGACTTTGGAATTCTATGGAAGCACGTCGATATTGATGGACACCCAGAAGTGCGCCGTACTCGCCGCTTCGTTCTTTCATCAATTGTTACGATAAATAATTATGAATATGGTTACTACTGGTATTTCTATCAAGATGGCAATATCGAATTCGAAGCAAAACTTACTGGTATTGTCTTAACTCTCGGAGATCATCCGCATGCAGATCATCCATCTGCCACTGAAATCGAACCTGGTTTGTATGCGCCGTATCACCAACATGTTTTCTGCGCACGACTTGATTTAGATGTTGATGGACCAAATAACAGCGTTATTGAAGTTGATTCATTCGCACACCCAATGGGACCAAAGAATCCGCATGGTGGAGCATTTGAAACGAGTGAAACTGTATTTAAAGATGAGAAGAGCGCACAGCGTCTCTATGACTTAATGAAATCTCGTTATTGGAAGATTGTTAATCCAAATAAGAAAAACCATATGGGTAAACCGGTTGGTTACAAACTTATAACTGGCGGAAACTCTTATCCACTGACTCTTCCAGAGTCTGTTTTAGGTAAGCGTGCTGGGTTTATGTATCAGCATTTATGGGTAACAAAGAACACTGAAGAAGAGAGATACCCAGCTGGTGATTATCCATTCCAGCATCCAGGTGGAGATGGTCTGCCACGATGGACACAAGCGAATAGATCAATTGAAAATACAGATGTTGTTATGTGGTATGTCTTTGGACTAAATCACATTCCACGTATTGAAGATTGGCCTGTAATGCCTGTTGAAAGATTGGGCTTTACTCTAAAACCAATGGGATTCTTTAAACGCACACCTGCAATGGATGTGGCACCAAACAAAGCAGTCTGCAAATGCGGTAGCAATTGCAATTGTGGGCATTAACTAGTCGTCATTCTCTTCTTGATCATCGCTGCCACCAGCAGGTGGCATAGCAATCGCTGGTTGAGAAGATTGCGTGGCTTGCGCTAATTTAGTTGGCGATGAAACCACTTGGGATGCAACTGGAGAAGTTGTAACTTGTGTAGCTGCGACAGAAAATGTTTCAGCACTTGCTGGTGATTCATTGTTAGTTTGAGCAAGCACAACACCAATTCCAATTGCCATTAAGGGAACAGTGAGAGCAATTGCTCTAAATCCACGTTTTGCCTGGCGACGTGGCATAGCAGCATCACTTTCCGCAAGTTGGAACCATTCAGGCTTATTCGTTGGATTCATTAAGTTGACCTTCCGCTAGACAGTAAAGATAAGTCTTAAGAGTGTGAGCGGTCTGTGAGTTACCTTGTTACTTCCTGAGTAATCTAGGCAGGTGAGCACATTTACCGCTGCCGAACAAGGGCGCGGATATTTAGATTTAATGAAATTACGTGTAGTTGAGTTATTGCTCGTAACAACTGTGCCAGCACTCGTTTTGGCACAGGGCAAACTTCCTGGATTAGTTGTTACGGCTGCATCAATCATCGGCGGAACTCTCGCAGCGGGTGCTGCAAATGCGTACAACATGATCATCGAAAGTGATCTTGATAAGTTGATGAAACGAACATCTAAACGTCCACTAGTGACTGGTGTTTTGTCCAAGCCGCAAGCAACAGTGTTTGCCACAATTGTGGCGATTGCATCTTTGATAATTTTCTGGGTTTTCACAACCCCTCTTGCGACTCTTTTAACTTTTGTTGCAATTGTTTTCTATGTTGTTGTGTACACCATGGGATTAAAGCGTCGGACCGCACAAAATATTGTGTGGGGCGGGGCTGCAGGATGTATGCCAGTTTTTATTGGTTGGGCAGCAGTTACTAACTCACTTTCTTGGACAGCGGTTGCATTCTTTATGGTGATTTTCTTCTGGACTCCTCCACATTTTTGGGCACTAGCAATTAAATACAAAGATGATTATGCAGCGGCAAACATTCCAATGTTGCCAGTTGTTGCGACTCGTAATCGCGTGCACCAAGAAATGTGGCTGCACACCGTTGCGATGATTGCCTCTTCCATCGCACTAATTCGCTTTGCAGATCTGCAATTGTGGGCACTGATTCTCACCATTGGTCTTGGACTTGTGTTTGCTGGGCAATTAATTCAGCTACGTGAAAAAACTCCGGATTACACCAAAGTCGCTGGAAAGATTTTCCAGTGGTCAATTACTTATTTAAGTTTGTTATCTGTATTGCTAGTTGTTGCTCAGCTACTAAAAGCTTGAGTTAAATCTTTAATCAAATCTGTGCTTGCTTCTAAGCCGACAGATAAACGCAATACAGATGGAGTGATACCCATCTCTGCTTGGACCTCAGGGCTCAAACGTTTATGTGTTGTTGATGCAGGGTGAGTAATTAGTGTTTTGCTATCACCATGATTATTTGAGATGTCGATAACAACAAGGCGATTAACGAGGGCAAAAGCATCTTTTTTGCTTCCGTTTAATTCGATACCAATATTTGTGCCACCGGCACCATTCATCTGCCTTTGAGCAAGAGCGTAATCAGCATGGGATTTAAGCCCTGGGTAACGTAGAGATTTAACCTCTTTGCGAGTCTCTAAAAATTCTGCAATTGCTTGCGCGCTTGCATTCATTTTTTCAACGCGCATCTGCATTGTTTCAAGAGATTTCAGAAGTACCCATGCGTTAAACGCACTGATGTTCGGTCCTGTGTGGCGGAAAAATGGCAAGAAGTGTTCTTGCATGTATGCAAATGAACCGAGAACGGCGCCTGCTAGAACGCGACCTTGTCCATCAATATGTTTTGTTGCTGAGTACATAACAACATCTGCACCCAGTTGTAGTGGCTTTTGATAAATAGGTGATGCCATTACGTTATCGACGATTACGGTTGCTCCAACTTTATGCGCAAGATCGCTGACCCTCTTTATGTCGACGATGTCTAGCATTGGATTACTTGGTGTTTCAAGGAAGACAACTTTGGTTGGAGTGCTTAACGCTTTTGCCCAAGCGTTTGGATCATTGCCTTTAACGAGTTCAACTGTTATACCCCACTTTGGCAAAATTTCTGTCAGCACAACATGGCATGAACTAAACATAGAAGCTGATGCAACAACGCGATCTCCGGCCTTAACAAGACAAGCAACGGATGCAAACATTGCTGACATTCCAGTACCAGTTGCTACGCAGAACTCTGCGCCTTCAAGTGCGGCCAAGCGTTGTTCAAACATTGCAACTGTTGGATTACCAAAACGAGAATAAACAAAGTGATCTGTTTCGTCTATGAAAGCTTCTTCTGCTTCTTCAGCGCTTGAATACGTAAAACCACTTGTGAGATAAAGCGCTTCAGAGGTTTCACCAAAACCAGAACGCGCAAGACCTGCACGCACTGCTTGTGTTTGTGGTTCGAGTGTCCAATTGGGATCTGGACGCTCGTTGCGAGGTTGATAACCCCACGGACGCTTTGACATAGGAGAAGTGTAATCGCCTGTGAGATAGTGGGGACATGTCCACTATGGCGATATCGGTACGCGATCTCAGCAAGAAATACGGTGAGCGTATGGCTGTTTCGCATATCAATTTTGACGTTCCACTCGGCACTGTCTGCGGATTCGTAGGGCCAAATGGTTCGGGTAAAACAACAACAATGCGAATGTTGCTCGGTCTGATTTCACATACTGGTGGCAGCGGGCTAGTTCTTGATGCATCTATTGATGAACCAGAAAAATACCTTTCTCGAGTTGGCGCGATGATTGAAGGACCAGCCTTTTATCCAGCTTTAACAGGGGCTGAAAACTTAAAAGTATTAGCAACTCTTGGTGGATTCCCAATCGAACGAGTTCAAACACTGCTTGATCAAGTTGGTCTTGGGGATCGCGCAAAGTCAAAGTACAAGACTTATTCACTAGGTATGAAGCAACGATTGGGTATTGCAGCAGCGTTATTGCCCAATCCAAAGCTACTTATGTTGGACGAACCAACTAATGGACTTGATCCCGAAGGCATACAAGAGGTGCGCGCGCTGTTGCGCTCGCTGGCGGATAACGGCACAACTGTTTTTGTTTCATCTCACCTATTGTCTGAACTAGAAATCATCAGCGACTATTTAGTAATGCTTCGTAAAGGTGAAGTTGTCTTTGCGGGAAAGATTGAAGAGCTCTTACTTGCACAACAACACGTCATTATTGCTAAGGGCCAGAATCATGCAGATCTAGAAAAAATTCTTTCAATTGCGACCTCGATGGGAAACAGTGCATCAATTAGAAATAATGAAGTACATGTTCAAGCTAGCGCAGATTTTGCGGCAACCCTTAATCGCGCAGCATTTGATGCAGGAATTACACTGACTCAACTTTCCCCGCAAGTTCCAAATCTAGAAGAAACTTTCTTCGAAATGACGGGGGATAAATAATGTTCCGCGTCGTACTCGCAGAGTTGAGAAAACTTCGTCGCCCAACATTGGTGCTTGGAACTTTAGGTGCTGCGCTATTTTTCTCTGCTTTAATTACGTCCTTCTTATTTTTGTTAATTGATGATCCAAATGGCAACGGAGATCGTGGTCGACAAATTGGGCGAGAAGTACTTACCTTGGCATCTGGTTCAGTTACTGGTTTCTCATCCGTGGGTGGATTACTTGGAATCATCGCGCTCTGTGTTTTTGCTGCCCAAACTGCTCAGGAATACACCTACGGAACTTTGCGCAATTTATTGGTGCGTCAATCTGGTCGCTTTCGAATTCTTGGTGGCAAACTGATAGCAAACACTATTTTTGCAGCGGTGATGGTTTTATTTAGTGCAGTCGTCAGCATCGGCATTTCAGTTGCTTTAGCACCCGGTGCGAAAGTTTCAACAAGTCTATGGTTTACAAGTGATGGATGGTCTTCGATTATTCACACAGTTATCAATGTGTTTATTGCAGTCTTTGGTTTTGGAGTGTTCGGTATGGCTCTAGGTCTCTTGTTGCGCTCTCCAATTAGCTCAATATCTGTAGGAGTGCTCTGGATACTCATTATTGAAAATCTTTTGGGTGCGGTTAAAGAGAGCGCACTGCGATGGTTGCCTGGGTCACAGTTAAATACGATTGCAGAAGGCGGATCTGAAACAATTTCTTACACCCATGCAATGCAAGTGGGTGGGGCATATGTGATTGGAATTTCAATTATTGCGGCGGTGCTTTTTTCTCGCCGTGATGTCGCAAACTAGGACACAGAAAACTCACAAAGTTAAATACCTGCTTTGTGCTGACTCTGACTTTATCCTTAGTACATCTCTTCCCCCATGGAGGTTGTCCTTAGTGAGCCGTAATCGTGCATTAGTTCTTGCCGTGGTTCTTGGGCTAACAATCACAACAGCACCTGCATATGCGGCAAAACCTAAACCAACTCTTGCTCAAATCGAAGCTGCGAAAAAGGCTGAGGCTGCGAAAAAAGCCGCGGCTGATGCGGCTGCAAAAAAATTAGCGTCAGCCACACAAACTCTTCGAGGACTAACTGCGAAAGCCACAGCGGCACGTGCTTTGTATGTAAAAGCACAGAAAGAGTTAGCAATTGCGACTTCGGCAGCAAATGCCGCAGCTGCGCACGCACAGGAGACAGCCGCACAAGTAACAGCAGCGCATCGCACCATCGGAAAACTCGCAGTTAATGCTTTCATCATGGGTGGAAGCCTTACCGATATCGAACCGTTACTCAGCGCGAATGGGCCACAAGATTTAGTAGATCAATTAACAACTTTAGACTCCTTGGGTTCACAAAACACAACTGCGCTTAATCGCTACAAAGCAGCAGAAGTAATTGCCAAAGCCGCAAAAATTCAAGCAGACAACGCAAAAGCCGTGCAACAGAAAGCAACAGAAAAAGTTGCTGCTGCGAAAAAAGTTGCTGATGATGCACAGAATGAGCAAGAGAAAGAAGTTGCTCGACTTCAAAAGATTCAAGATGATTTAATGAAAGAGTTGTTAAGTGCACGAAAGGTTCGTACAACTCTCGAACAACAGCGCGCACTTGCCTTACTCGAAGAGAGCAATGCCAATACTGCAACATTTACTCCAAACCAAGCAAAAGTGTGGCCAGATATTGGATTCAAAGGTCGCTCAACTTCTCGCACTACTGAAGCACAACGTGCGACGGCGGTTGCATTTGCGAAGAAACAAGTGCAAGCGCGCAAGCCATACATATGGGGATCAGAGGGACCTAACTCATTTGACTGTTCTGGTTTGGTTTACGCAGCATATAAATCAGCTGGTCTTAACTGGCCTAACTGGGATCGCCTTAATTCAGCGTTGTATGCAGGCTACACAAAGCACGTATCTCTTAGTGAATTGCAACCAGGAGATTTACTTTTCTATTCTTACAAAGGAACTATTTCAACAATTCATCACATCACAATTTATGCAGGCGGTGGCATGATGTGGGAAGCCAACTCAAAGAATGCGGGCTTGCTCTATTCAAATATCTACAGCGTTAAGGGTCTAATGCCATTTGGTGGTCGGGTCTAGTCTTAGGACATGTCTGCCAATACCGTTGCGATTCGCTCGGCCGTTCGTAACGCACTCAGTGATTGCGCCCCTGGAGATTTAATTTTGGTTGCTGTCTCAGGGGGTGCGGATTCACTCGCACTTGCGTACGCACTAAGTTTAGAGGCACCAAAACTTGCACTGCGACTTGAAGGCGTAACTATTGATCACCAACTTCAAGCTCAATCTTCTGTACAAGCAGAAAAAGTTGTTGCAGCGCTTTCAAAAATGGGTATTAAAAAAACACATGTCATTAGAGTCGATGTCGATGTTACTGATGGCCTGGAAGCATCTGCACGCCGCGCACGTTATGGCGCACTTGATGCATGCGCAGAAAAAAATGGCGCAGAATTTGTTTTCCTTGGACACACTCGCGATGATCAATCCGAAAGTGTTTTGCTAGGACTTGCGCGTGGATCTGGTGCGCGTTCATTATCAGCAATGGCTGCACGCAATGGAAAGTATGTAAGACCACTTCTTGCAATTACACGAGAAGAAACATTAGGTACGTGCATCGAAGCACAACTTGATACTTGGGATGATCCACATAATGCGGATAAGACTTTTGCACGTGTTCGGGTTCGCCACGAAGTAATTCCCAATTTAGAAAAGAACTTAGGTCCTGGAATCCCTGCTGCCCTTGCACGCACGGCAGCATTGTTACGAGATGATGCTGATGCACTCGATCAATTAGCGGAGCAAGAATTTATCGCCCACGATGCTCTTTCACTTGATGTGTCCCGCCTTGAAAAATTACCGAAGGCAATTCGCACTCGGGTTCTTCGAATGGCGATTTATGCCGCCGGTGCACCTTCTGGGTCCCTGAACGCTGATCACATCACGCCTATTGAGGGGTTCATCACCGATTGGAGCGGGCAAGGCCCGTCTGATCTCCCCGGCGGTGTGAGAGTTAGCCGAATTTCGGGCAGACTTTCGCTCTCACGGTAGGACCCATACCGCCGGCTAGGTTATTAAAAGGAGCTTGTCTTGGATCTCAGCGCCGTTTCAAAAGATATTGAACGCGTCATTGTGAGCGAAGAAGATTTGCAAAAAAGAATTAAAGAGTTAGCTGCGCAAGTTGATAAAGATTACGAAGGTAAAGATCTTTTATTACTTGGTGTTTTAAAGGGTGCGGTAATGGCTGTTGCAGATCTTTCACGTGCAATGCAACGTCACGTTGAAATGGATTGGATGGCTGTTTCTTCGTACGGATCCGGCACAAAATCAACCGGTGTAGTTCGTATTCTGAAAGATCTAGATCGTGACATTACGGGACGCAATGTTTTAATCATTGAAGACATCGTTGACACAGGTCTGACACTTTCATGGCTCAAGGCAAACCTCGAATCGCGAGGAGTTGGAAATGTTGAGATTCTTACAATTCTTCGCAAACCAGAGGCTGCTCAAGTAGAAGTTGATGTTAAGTATGTTGGTTTTGATATTCCAACTGATTTCGTTATCGGCTACGGATTAGATTTTGATGAAAAATATCGCAACCTTCCCTTCATTGGTGTGCTTGCTAAGCACATGTACTCCTAGGAGAGCACGCAATGGCTGAAGCAAAGAAACCAAATCCACTGAAAAATATAAAAATGCCTAAGAAGAAGGTTGCAAACCCTGGACCGAAGAAGCAATTGACTCGCTCACAGAGAATTCTTCGGGGACCACTTTTTTGGATTATTGCTGCAATCGTTGCCGTTACGGTATTCGGTCAGATTACAAATGCTGGTAATCAATACACACAGATCAAGACATCACAAGCACTCGACGCAATTTCAAAATCAGATGTTGACTCTGCGGTCCTGGTTGATAAGGAACAAAAACTTCGTCTTGACTTAAAATCTGGAAAAACAATTAATGGTTCAAGCAAAGTAGTTGCTTCATACGTGGTTCGCCAAGAACCAACGGTCATCGATGCTTTGACAGGAAACCCACCGGCTAAGGGCTGGACGGTTGATGTTCCAAAGCAATCTCTTCTACTTTCTTTCTTGTTTTCATTTGCACCAATTTTGCTCATTGGCTTGCTCTTCTTCTTCATGATGAGCCAAGCGCAAGGTGGCGGTAAAGTATTTTCATTTGGTCGATCTCGCGCAAAGTTACAAGACCCAGATGTTCCACAAACAACTTTTGCGGACGTAGCCGGATCAGATGAAGCAATCGCAGAACTTCGCGAAATTAAAGACTTCTTAGCTAATCCTCCAAAGTACGCTGCTATTGGTGCAAAGATTCCAAAGGGTGTTTTGTTATATGGCCCTCCTGGAACAGGTAAGACACTTCTTGCTCGCGCTGTTGCGGGAGAAGCAGGAGTTCCTTTCTATTCAATCTCTGGTTCTGATTTCGTAGAAATGTTCGTTGGTGTTGGTGCTGCTCGTGTTCGTGATTTATTTGCGCAAGCAAAACTTCATGCACCTGCAATTGTTTTCGTTGATGAAATTGATGCAGTTGGTCGTCAACGTGGAGCTGGCATGGGTGGCGGACACGATGAACGCGAACAGACTCTTAATCAATTACTAGTTGAGATGGATGGCTTTGAGGCAAATGGTTCAGTTATTCTTATCGCAGCAACAAATCGTCCTGATGTATTAGATCCAGCTCTTCTTCGTCCGGGACGTTTTGACCGCCAGATTGCAGTTGATCGCCCAGACCTAAAAGGTCGTGAAGAAATTCTTAAGGTTCACGCAAAAGGAAAGCCACTTGGTAAAGATGTAGAACTTATTTCCTATGCTCGCCGAACACCAGGATTTACTGGCGCAGACCTGGCAAATGTTCTTAACGAAGCAGCACTGCTTACCGCTCGCGAAGAGAAGAAGGTTATTTCGCACGTAGAATTAGATGAGGCAATTGACCGCGTTATGGCTGGTCCGCAGCGGAAATCTCGCATCATGTCTGATGATGAACGACGCGTTACCGCTTATCACGAAGCAGGCCACGCTCTTGTTGCGTTTGCATTGCCACATACAGATCCCGTTCACAAAATTACGATCATGCCTCGTGGTCGCGCACTTGGTTACACAATGGTTCTGCCAGATGATGACAAGTACTCAACAACGCGGAATCAATTACTCGATCAATTGGCGTACTCACTTGGTGGTCGAGCAGCAGAAGAGTTGATTTTCCATGACCCATCAACTGGTGCTTCAAATGACATTGAAAAAGCCACCGCTCTTGCTCGTGCAATGGTTACGCAATACGGAATGACTGAAGCAATTGGCGCGATCAAACTAGGTTCTGATACTTCTGAACCATTTATGGGTCGCGACTTTGGCCATCAACGTGATTACTCAGAAAATGTTGCAGCCATTGTTGATGCTGAAATTCGCAAACTAATTGAAAATGCACATCAAGAGGCGTATGAATTGCTTGTAGAAAACCGTGCCACTTTGGATGCCATGGTTTTAGCGCTACTTGAAAAAGAGACATTAAATAAAGACGAAATCACTAAAATCTTTAAGAGAATCAAAAAGCGTGATGGACGTCCTGCCTGGACTGGTTCTGCAATGCGTATTCCTTCTCGTGTTCCACCAGTTGATGTTCCGGCTCGCACAGAGAGCACATCAGAAGAAATCAAGAAGCGCACAACTCGTACTAAGAAAAACGACGCATGAGCGGGATCAGTCCTGCGTCAATGGGCCCTCATGATGGTCGCGCTCTTCATGAATATGATCATGAGCGTGCAGAGCGCGCAGTAAAAGAGTTATTGCTTGCAATCGGTGAAGATCCAGAGCGTGAAGGATTAAAAGATACTCCTGCGCGAGTTGCGCGGGCTTTCAAAGAGAACTTTGCTGGTTTGTGGCAATCGCCAGAAGATGTGCTTACAACCACTTTTGATATTGGTCACGAAGAACTCGTGATTATTCGCGACATCGAAGTCTTCTCACATTGCGAACACCACTTAACGCCATTTCATGGCGTTGCACACGTTGGCTACATCCCTAGTGGCAAAATAACTGGACTTTCAAAAGTGGCACGTCTTGTTGATTTGTTCGCACGCCGTCCACAAGTACAAGAACGTCTTACATCTCAAATTGCCGATGCGATGGTCGAAATACTCGATGCGGCGGGCGTGATTGTCATTATTGATTGCGAACATATGTGTATGTCGATGCGCGGAGTAAGAAAATCAGAAGCGCGGACTGTCACGAGCGCTGTGCGTGGAATCTTGCGCGATGCAGCAACACGCGCCGAAGCAATCAGCTTAATTACAAATCGGTAAATCCCATGTTGGTCATGGGAATTTTAAATCTCACACCTGATTCATTTGCTGATGGTGGTCGCCATAACTCTTTTGATGCAGGTGTTAAACGTGGCCTCGAGATGATTTCCGAAGGCGTAGACATCATTGATATCGGGGGAGAATCCACACGTCCCGGTGCTGAGCGAATTAGTGCACAAGAAGAACAAGCACGAGTATTGCCAGTAATTACAGAGCTTGCAAAAAGCGGTGTGAAAATAAGTATCGACACAATGCGGGCAGTGACTGCAGAAAAAGCTGTGCAAGCTGGGGCTGCGATTATTAACGATGTCAGTGGCGGTTTGTCGGATTCTGCGATGTTTGCAACTGTAAAGAAATTAGGTGTTCCATATATTTTGATGCACTGGCGGGGTGAATCAAAAGACATGAATTCACGAGCAATTTATACAGATGTTGTTACTGATGTAATTTCTGAGATGAATTCACAAATCGATTCAGCGCTAGATGCGGGCCTAAATAAATCACAAATCATCATCGATCCAGGTTTGGGTTTTGCAAAAGATGCCGAACACAATTGGGAAATCCTAAGAAATCTAAAGGCGTTTACATCGATGGGTTATCCAGTACTTATTGGTGCATCTCGCAAGCGATTCCTTGGCGGCGATAATCCCGATGAACGTGAAGCCGCAACAATTGAATTAACAAGAACGCTTATCCCACAAGGTATCTGGGGCGTTAGAGTTCATAGTGTGAAACCACATGTTGATGTCATTGCAGGTGCCCAGTGAATGACTTAATCACAATCACAGGCATCAAAGCCTTTGGATATCACGGCGTCTTCGAACACGAAGCTGTGAATGGCCAAGACTTTTTTGTCGATGTCGAGTTAAGAGTTAACTTAGATAAGGCAAGCGCAAGTGATGATCTGAAAGAAACAGTTGATTACGGATCCATCACTGATGCAGTTGTTTCAGAAATTACAGGTGAACGGGTGCAGTTAATCGAACGACTTGCAGGTCGAATCGCCGAACGTGTTTTATCTGAAGATGCGCGCGTAAAGAGCGTAGCCATTACTGTTCACAAACCAAATGCACCAGTGAGTGCCCCAGTTCAAGATATTAGTGTCAGGATTGACCGTACCCGATGAAAGCCGTTGTTGCACTCGGTGCCAACTTAGAAGAACCACGCAAGGCAATTGAATTAGCAATCGAATTACTCAAGCAGGCTAGTGATGTCACTGCCGTCTCCTCAATGTATGAAACAGAACCAGTAGGTGGACCAGAGCAAGAGAATTACATCAACGCTGTTTTGATTTTAGAGACTGAATTACCTGCAGCGGATCTACTTTCACTATTGCACGGAATCGAAAAAAGCATGGGTCGAGTTCGCGACGTGCGATGGGGTCCACGAGTTATTGATTTAGATTTAATTCAATATGGAACTCTTCTATCTGAAAGTGAAGAACTTACGTTGCCACACCCGCGTGCGCATGAAAGACGCTTTGTTTTAGAACCGTGGCATGAAATAGATGCGGATGCGATTTTGCTTACCCACGGGCGAATCGACCAACTTTTGGAGCAATTGCCACAATCGCTTTAGAATTAACCCATCATCGCCCGGTACCTGAAAGGACTGGAGCCACAAGATGAAGATCGTAGTAAACGCTAAAGAGTTAGCCGTCGATGGCGCATGCGCATTTGTTCCAACCATGGGTGCACTTCACGAAGGCCACGCATCGCTGATTAGGAAAGCTCGCGAATATAGCGACACCGTCGTTGTAAGTATTTTTATTAACCCACTTCAATTTGAAAACAAGGCTGACTTAGCTAAGTATCCACGCACACCAGATTTAGATACAACACTTGCCGCAAACGCCGGAGCAACACATCTGTGGTTACCAAACATTCAAGAAGTTTATCCAGGTGAAGTGACGCAGTTATCAGCCGGAGCACTTGGTGATATCTACGAAGGTGTTAATCGCCCTGGTCACTTCAATGGCGTGCTCACTGTTGTGAATCGTTTATTTGAATTAGTAAAACCAAACTGGGCGATATTTGGAGAAAAAGATTTTCAACAACTGACTCTGATTAAATTGATGCAATCTGAAGTGCAGATAATTGGTTCTCCAACTATTAGAGCTGTCGATGGTTTGGCGCTGTCTTCTCGCAACATTCGAGTTTCCGATCGCAGCGCAGCGCTAGTGATTTATCGTGCGCTTGCGGCCGCCGTTAAGGAAAAGAACGTTGATGCTGCTCGTTCAGTTATATGTGAAGTTTTACAGAGCGAAGCTTCCTTCACCCTTGATTACGCAGAAATCATCAATGAAAGTAACTTTGAAAAAGCCCAGCAGAGTGATACAAACAAGCGTGCAATTATCGCCGGTTGGGTAAATGACATCAGATTGATTGACAATATGCCAATGAACGGCGGCGCCCAATGAAATTGTTAGCACCCAACCCTGGATGGACTTCGCGCGCCGATGTAATTGTTGTTGGCTCTGGAATCGCAGGACTTACTACTGCGCTTCAGGTACGAACATTTGGATTATCTGTTCTGCTCGTAACAAAAGCGCTCGTCGATGAAGGATCTACTAAATGGGCGCAAGGTGGAATCGCTGCGGCACTTGGTCCTGGTGATTCCCCTGATCAGCATGAAAAAGACACTCTCGATGCAGGTGCTGGCTTGTGTGATGTTGCTGCTGTAAAAGTTTTAGTCAGCGAAGGTCCAGATGCTGTACGTAGATTAATTGAACGTGGAGCATCTTTTGATTTAGAAGAGAGTGGTGAAATTGCACTGACTCGCGAAGGCGGTCACCATCGCAATCGCATCCTGCACGCAGGTGGCGATGCAACGGGCGCCGAAGTTTCGCGCGCATTATTGGCAGCAGTTCATAACGATCCGCAGATTGAAGTTCTAGAACATGCGTTGGTGTTGGATGCACTAAAGAATTCTCAAGGCGTTGTCTGCGGTGTAACACTGCATGTTATTGGCGCTGGATCACGAGATGGCGTAGGGCGAGCAATTGGTCGCGCTGTTGTACTTGCAACTGGCGGATTAGGACAAGTATTTGCGCAGACAACCAATCCATCTGTTTCTACAGGAGATGGTGTTGCGCTGGCACTGCGTGCAGGTGCAAAAGTTTCAGATGTTGAATTCATTCAATTCCATCCAACCGTTTTGTGGTTAGGCGATAACACTGAAGGACAACAACCGTTAATTAGCGAAGCTGTTCGAGGTGAAGGTGCTTATCTTCTCAATGATGCTGGCGAAAGATTTATGAAAGGTCAGCATGAGATGGCAGAACTTGCGCCACGCGATGTTGTAGCGATTGCAATTATGCGCGAAATGAATCGCACTGGTGCGCATCATGTCTGGCTAGATGTACGCCACCTCAATGGATTTAAAGAGCGATTCCCAACAATTTACGCATCGTGCATTGCGCACGGTATTGATCCAGCATCTGCACTAATTCCCGTCGCACCAGCTTCTCATTATGCATCTGGTGGTGTGCGAGTTGATCTCGATGGTCGAACAAGTGTTAAAGGACTTTATGCATGTGGCGAAACAGCGTGCTCTGGCGTGCATGGTGCTAACCGTCTTGCATCTAATTCATTATTAGAAGGACTTGTATTTAGTGCGCGCATTGCAGCAGATATCAGCAAAAACTTGTCAGAGTATTCAGAACCAGTCGAAAATACTTCCGCAGAGTTCTTACTTGATCCAAGTGTCCGCAAAACTCTACAAGCAAGCATGAGTCGTGGTGCTGGCGTGCTGCGCTCTGCAGATTCATTGATTGCAACATCTAATGATTTATCTCGCATCGAATATCGCACCAGCACCATTGCATGTGTTGAGGCCTGGGAAACCACAAACCTATTTCAATTAGCGAACACAATTTTGCGTGCAGCCCTAATTCGCCAAGAGACTCGTGGTTCACACTGGCGTGAAGATTTTCCTCACCAGAGCAATGAATGGCATAAAAGAATTGTTCAGCAGATTGATCAGAGGGGACAATGGCGTACTGAATATCAGGAGGTGAACTTCTCATGATTGATCGTGAATTAATAAAACGCGCAATATCTGAAGATTTGGCAGGTGGCGTTGATATCACTTCTATGGCGACACTTTCTTCTGATGCAAAAGTCAGCGCACAATTTATCTCTCGCAAAGATGGTGTTATCGCCGGAATAGATATGGCCATTGCCACATTGGCTGAAGTTGGAGTCACTGACGTAACCGCTTCGGTCAAAGATGGCGATCACATTAAAGCCGGCACAGTATTAATTCAGGTGTCAGGAAATGCGCGCGGTATTTTGCTAGCAGAGCGCACTGCGCTTAACTTTCTTGGGCACCTTAGCGGTATTGCAACGCTAACTGCGCAGTGGGTCCACGAAGTTGCAGGAACAAAGACTCAGATTAGAGATACCCGTAAAACAACTCCTGGTATGCGCGAACTTGAAAAGTACGCAGTGCGTATGGGTGGCGGCACTAATCATCGAATGTCATTAAGTGATGCCGCACTTATTAAAGATAATCACATTGCAGCAGCAGGCGGGGTTGTTAATGCTTTTTCACTTGTACGCGAAAAGTTTCCAACATCTGAACTTGAAATTGAAGTTGATAATTTGCAACAATTACGGGAAATATTGCCACTAAAACCTGAGTTGGTTTTACTGGACAACATGAGCCCCGCACTGTGCACAGAAGCGGTTGCACTAGTTGCAGGTGCGACAAAACTTGAAGCATCAGGTGGAATCACAATTGGGAACGCGCGCGCGTATGCAGAATCGGGTGTTGATTACATTGCCGTTGGCGCACTGACACATTCGGCGCCCAATTTTGATATCGGACTAGATATGAGAGTGGAGTAAGCCGTGTTGCTCACCGTCGATGTTGGTAACACCAACACAGTTCTTGGAATCTTCAGGGGTGAAGAATTAGTGCGCTCATGGCGGGTTAAGACTGACCCTCGTAGCACTGCAGATGAGTTATGGCTGCAATACGATGCTCTCGTTCGTGATTACAAAGTTAATGCACTGGCAATATGTTCTACTGTGCCAGCAACGTTGCGTGAACTACGAACAATGATTACTGATTACTTTTCAGATACACAAGTAACAATCGTCGAACCAGGTACAAAAACTGGAGTTCCACTGTTGGTTGATAATCCAAAGGAGATCGGGGCAGATCGAATCGTGAATACACTTGCGGCGCATACTTTGTACGGTGGGCCTGCAATCGTCGTGGACTTTGGTACATCTACGAATCTTGATGTTGTTTCCCCAAAGGGCGAATTTCTCGGTGGAGCACTTGCCCCCGGAATCGAAATTTCAGTCGACGCTCTTGCTGCGCGCGCCGCACAACTGCGCAAAGTTGAATTAGTTCGGCCAAAGAATGTCATTGGTAAAAATACTGTTGAGGCTCTGCAATCTGGAACTATTTTTGGATTTGCAGGACAAGTAGATGGCTTAGTCGACAGGATTACTACTGAATTATTAGACCAATTTGGTTCGCGCCCTTCTGTTATTGCAACAGGTGGATTAGCCCCACTAATAATTGGCGTTAGCGAAACAATTGATCACCACGAGCCAGATTTAACATTGATTGGGCTGCGCCTGATACACGAGAGAAACTCGTAACTCGGTAGGATGACAAACCTATGAGCATCGAGGACGATCTACCCGAACAACTGCGCATTCGTCGTGAGAAGCGGACGAACCTAATCGAACGTGGAATTGAGCCTTATCCCGTATCGGTACCTCGCACAAAAACACTTGCTGAAATCCGCACGCAGTACACAGAGATAACTACTGATAGCGCAACTGGGGATGTTCACAGCGTTAGCGGCAGAATTATTTTTAAACGAGATACAGGAAAACTCTGTTTCGCAACGTTGCGTGAAGGCGATGGTACTGAATTACAAGCAATGATTTCGTTAGACAAGGTTGGCGAAGAACAACTTGAATCATGGAAAAGCGATGTTGATCTAGGTGACTTTGTTAGCGTTACCGGCGAAATCATTTCATCAAAGCGCGGAGAATTATCTGTACTAGCTAGTTCATGGACGATGGCTTCAAAAGCACTACGTCCATTACCTAATGAACATAAGCCAATGTCAGAAGAAACCCGCGTTCGAATGCGCTATGTAGATTTGATCGTCCGCCCCGAAGCACGGGAAAATGCGCGACTTCGTCCAACTGTGATGCGCTCTCTACGAGAAACTTTTCATAATGAAAACTTCGTCGAAGTAGAAACACCAATGCTTCAGGTTATGCACGGCGGAGCAGCAGCTCGCCCATTTATTTCACACTCAAATGCATATGACATGGAACTTTTTTTGCGCATCGCACCAGAATTATTTCTCAAGCGATGTGTAGTCGGTGGAATCGAACGAGTTTTTGAGATTAACCGTAACTTCAGAAATGAAGGCGCTGACTCTTCTCACTCGCCAGAGTTTGCGATGATTGAGAGTTATCAGGCTTATGGTGACTGGCGCTCAATCGCCGAACTCACGCGTAAGCTTGTACAAAACGCAGCGATGGCAATTTCAGGATCCCATGTTGTAACACACCACGATGGGCGCAAAGCAGATCTTGGCGGAACCTGGAAAGAAATATCGCTCTATGACGCAATTACAGAAGGCGTTGGTGAGAACGTTACTGCGCTGACGTCATTAGATGATTTAAAGCGCATAGCAACAAAATTAGGCATCAAAATTGATCCTAAGTGGATTGCAGGAAAACTTGCAGAAGAGATATTTGAGTGTGTTGCAAAAGATAATTTGATAGCGCCAACATTTGTCATGGGTTTTCCAGTTGATACCTCGCCACTTGTTCGTGCGCACCGTGAAACTCCTGGCGTTGCAGAAAAGTGGGACCTTTATGTTGATGGATTTGAATTAGCAACAGGCTACTCAGAGCTAGTTGACCCAGTTATTCAACGCGATCGTTTAGTCGAACAAGCAAAACTTGGCGCGAAAGGTGATCTTGAAGCGATGCAAGTTGATGAAGATTTCTTACGCGCCATGGAGTTTGCAATGCCACCAACTGGTGGCATGGGTATGGGAGTGGATCGTTTACTAATGGCACTAACTGGACTTGGAATTCGCGAAACGATTCTCTTTCCATTGGTTAAACCTGAATCTGAGTAATTGTTAATGGAAATCCGTTCAGCTAAAACTTCAGATATTAAAGGCATCCGTGCCCTAATAGATACTTATGCAATTGGTGGACGTTTGCTTACAAAAGAAACTGTTACGTTGTACGAAAGTGTTCAGGAATTTACGGTTGCCATTGATGATAATAAAGTCGTTGGATGTGGCGCACTCCACGTTTTATGGGAAGATCTTGCAGAAGTTCGCACTGTAGCGGTCGTGGAAAGTTTGCACGGTAAAGGCGTTGGTCATAAAATTATGGAAGTTATTGAGCAAAGAGCCCGAACTATTGGAGTCAAAAGAATTTTCTGCCTAACATTTGAAACAAAATTCTTTAGCAGCCATGGTTTCGAAGAAATCCAAGGCACACCTGTTGATGCTGATGTGTATGCCGAGTTATTGCGTTCCTATGACGCTGGCATCGCCGAATTCTTAGACCTTGAGAGTGTGAAACCAAATACATTGGGCAATACTCGTATGCTCAAAAAACTCTAGATCTGGCCACAAATCGGGCATAAATACGCCATATATGGGGTTGAAGCCTATGTATAACTCGCATCGCGAGCCATGCCCCCTTCGGGCTAGGCTTATTCATACTGACAAGAGGGAGTCCATCCAATGTTTGAGCGCTTTACAGATCGAGCTCGTCGCGTCGTAGTTTTGGCGCAAGAAGAAGCTCGCATGCTCAATCACAATTACATTGGCACAGAGCACATCCTTCTCGGTCTTATTCACGAAGGCGAAGGCGTCGCAGCTAAGGCACTTGAATCACTTGGAATTTCACTCGAAGGTGTTCGCGCGCAAGTAGAAGAAATTATCGGACAAGGTCAGCAAGCACCAAGTGGCCACATTCCATTTACTCCGCGCGCTAAGAAAGTTCTCGAGCTATCACTTCGCGAAGCGCTACAACTTGGTCACAATTACATCGGCACAGAGCACATTCTTCTTGGACTCATTCGCGAAGGAGAAGGTGTAGCCGCACAAGTTCTCGTAAAACTTGGCGCAGACCTTAACCGTGTTCGACAAAGTGTTATTCAACTTCTCTCTGGTTACCAGGGCAAAGAAGCAGTGGCTTCCGGTGGACCAGCAGAAGGAACACCATCTACATCTTTGGTACTTGATCAATTTGGTCGAAACCTGACACAAGCAGCCCGCGAAGGAAAACTCGATCCTGTAATCGGTCGAGAACTTGAAATCGAACGCGTAATGCAAGTTCTTTCACGTCGCACAAAGAACAACCCAGTATTAATCAGTGAACCAGGCGTTGGTAAAACTGCTGTCGTAGAAGGACTTGCTCAAGCAATCGTTAAAAACGATGTACCAGAGACTTTGAAAGATAAGCAGTTGTACTCATTAGATCTAGGTGCGCTCGTTGCAGGTTCACGTTACCGCGGTGACTTTGAAGAACGCCTAAAGAAAGTTCTTAAAGAAATTAAAACTCGCGGTGACATTATTCTGTTCATCGATGAAATTCACACACTAGTTGGAGCAGGCGCAGCAGAAGGTGCTATCGATGCTGCAAGCATTCTTAAGCCAATGCTTGCTCGCGGTGAATTACAAACAATTGGTGCAACCACTCTCGATGAATATCGTAAACACTTAGAAAAGGATGCAGCGCTAGAACGTCGCTTCCAGCCAATTCAGGTTAAAGAGCCATCTGTTGCTCACACAATTGAAATTCTTAAGGGACTACGCGATCGTTACGAAACACACCACCGTGTATCAATTACAGATGGTGCGCTCGCAGCAGCTGCAAATATGGCTGATCGCTACGTCTCAGATCGTTTCTTGCCAGATAAGGCAATTGATTTAATCGATGAGGCTGGTTCACGTCTTCGCATTAAGCGCATGACAGCACCTGCCGAACTTCGTGCATTTGATGAAAAGATTGCAAATGCGCGTAAAGAAAAAGAGTCAGCAATTGATGGACAAGATTTTGAAAAAGCCGCGGGACTTCGCGATACTGAAAAGGAACTCATCGCAGAGAAAGCTGAAGCTGAGAAGCAATGGAAAGCAACTGATCTAGATAAAGTCACCGAAGTTGATGAAGAATTAATTGCACAAGTTCTCTCTGCCTCAACTGGTATTCCAGTATTTAAATTAACTGAAGAAGAGACAGCACGACTTCTTCGCATGGAAGACGAATTACACCGCCGCGTAATCGGACAAGATCAAGCAATTAAGGCGTTGTCACAAGCAATTCGTCGCACACGTGCAGGACTTAAAGATCCGAAACGTCCTGGCGGATCATTTATCTTCGCTGGTCCGTCCGGTGTTGGTAAGACGGAACTTTCACGCACACTTGCATCATTCTTATTTGGTGATGCTGATGCATTAATCCAACTCGATATGTCTGAATACTCAGAGCGCCACACCGCATCGCGTTTGTTCGGTGCGCCTCCAGGTTATGTTGGATATGACGAAGGCGGACAACTCACAGAGAAAGTACGTCGACGTCCATTCTCTGTCGTGCTATTCGATGAAATTGAAAAAGCACACCCAGATATCTTTAACTCACTTCTTCAAGTACTCGAAGATGGTCGCTTGACAGATGCGCAAGGTCGTACTGTTGACTTCAAAAACACAGTCATCATCATGACTACAAACCTTGGAACACGTGATATCTCAAAGAGTCTTGGACTCGGTTTTGCTAACTCTGATGATGACCTAACAAATTATGAGCGCATGAAGGGCAAGGTAAGTGATGAGCTTAAGACACACTTCCGCCCTGAGTTCCTCAACCGTATTGATGACATCATCGTCTTCCACCAGCTCACCAAGGATCAAATTATTCAGATTGTTGATCTCATGATTGCAAACCTTGATGAGCGCTTACGTGCAAAAGATATGGGCATCGAACTCACAGTTGCTGCTAAGAATCTACTTGCAGACCGTGGTTACGATCCACTTCTGGGTGCACGCCCACTTCGTCGCACAATTCAACGCGAAATCGAAGATGCACTCTCAGAGCGCATTCTCTTTAGCGAACTCAACGCTGGTGAAATCATCGTTGTAGATGTTGAAGGTGAAGGCGCCGATGCTAAGTTCACATTTACAGG
>Ga0114967_10000826_pt1 | contig 26161 bp, 41 predicted proteins | sample M_130628_MF_Meta_FD_92639 | JGI IMG/M metagenome (GOLD analysis project Ga0114967, IMG submission 92639) | Freshwater microbial communities from Lake Montjoie, Canada to study carbon cycling - M_130628_MF_MetaG | ecosystem: Environmental > Aquatic > Freshwater > Lake | place: Lake Montjoie...
GGGCAAACTAATTCTTCACTCCATTGATTTTCTCGTCTTGCAAGTATCTTTATACTCATCTGTAATACCCTTTCCCGTTATGTTCGCAAGTTAATACCTTGCAAAAACTCTTGCATGTGAAATTAGGTTTTGGGTTCCATACCCCCGTTTTATGCGCTGCTTCTAAGCGGTCGGTTTCTTCTATCCAGCGTATCCAAAATGTTGGCGCATCATCCGCAGAATACTTTGCTTTAATAAAATCATCACATACCACAAACGCCAGCCCAGCTTTAACTTTGTGCACCTGGGGAAAATGTCTGAATATAGCTAAAGCCATAAGCTCTAACTGTTTGGTGTCGGCGTACTTGCTAGACTTGCCCGTCTTATAATCAACTACATAGGCAGAGTCTTCATCAATAATTAACAAATCTGCTACCCCCCTAAACCAAACATTTGCGTCAAAAAAATCACATGCAGCTAGCTTCTTAGTCAAACCCATTCGGTACTCAACTAACTTTTCGCCTTTTATGTTCTCTAATACTTTGAGAACTGGTTCAATAAATTTATACTTAGCAGGGATTGGTGTCCCATTACCAATGTAATCTTCCGCAGCTTTATGAACATCCTTGCCAAACATAATAGCTTCTGTTGGCGGCTCTTGTATATCCTTGATTACCCTTAGATGGTAGTATTTTTTAGGGCATTGTTGAAATAATCCAAGAGAGGAGTACGACCAAGTTACAGGTTTCATTTGACTTTTTCTTTGGCAATCAAGCACAGCAATCGGGCGTCAACTAATGCAGACTCAGCGTACAGTTGGGCTTCTTTAAATTTTCTATCTAACATACACTCTTCAAAGTCTTTAATGTTTTTCCGTATATCCAGTAAAAACTCAGCATAATCTATCAATGTTCCCATTCATCGTCATCCAAGTCAGCGTGTTCAAGTATTACTTTCTTAGCTCGTTCTAATAGCCATACCATTAAAGCTGAGTCTCCTGTACTAGATACTAAGCGTTCCGCACCCATCTTAGTGTAGCCAACTATAACTACACATTCATATTCGCCCATATTGTTTTCTAATACGGTGTCGGCGTTGATGTCTTCGGTTGTTGCTCCAGTAAAAGGTAATATTTTTGCGGTCATTTTTTACTCACTTTCTTTTTGATAGCTGGTTTAGTCCGCTTAGTAACAGCTTTGCTGCTTTTCTCGGGTCTAACTCGGTACTCATCAATTGCTGCGGTAAGCAAACTAATAAGCCCCCATTGCACAAGCGTTTCAAGTCCTTGTTTATTAAACTTAACCTGAGCATCAGCCGAGCCATCTTTGTTCTCCTTAATAATCTTTACACTAATGCCACATGAGTCTACATCTTTAACTGTTATTTCTTTTGCTTTCATTAACATTCTCCATACGATTTACCAACACCTATTTCGCAAGCAAGAGGAAGAGTTTGCGCCCAGCTTGGTCGCCATACCATACATTCTTCTATGTAAGCTAAAGCCTCGTCCTTCTCTTCTTCCTTGACAACTGCCATGACCGCATCATGCACAGTCAAAGCAACCTTGTACTTCCTACTAATCTTTAGCATTTGTTCACCGATGACACATCTAGCCAATGCTTGGCATACATTCTCCACAACTTTCCCGCCGTAAATCTTGATACGACCCCGTCGGCTTTTATAGGTATAGCCTTCATCATCTTCCTGTAAGTCCGCATAGTTTAGGTATAAGCCCGATGGTAGTAAGAAACCTGACTCCGTAACCGATAATGCCTGTGGCTGGTGACCAATCGCCGTAGTCTTGTTCTGTCTGAGGGCTTCCAAGGAATTATTAGCTTCTTTCCACAATCTAGGGATATGTGGGTAGGTTTGTCGGTAGACGGATATGATTCGTGACGCCTCCTCATCTGCAATTTCCACGCCAAAAGTCTTGAGTTGTATACCAAACTTTGTATGTCCCATGCCATAACCCGCCCCGAGGATTGTCGTCTTGCCCACAAATCTTTCGCTTGGGTCAATCTCTTTTTCAGCTTTGTTGTAGATCGCCGACGCCATGATCTTGTATACATCTTCATGCCTTTCAAAAGCTGTGACGAGGTCGTTCTGCCCACTTATCCAAGCCACGATGCGTGCCTCAATCTGAGAGGAGTCGGCGTCGATTAGAACATACCCTTTAGGGGCGATAATAGAATCCTTAAGAAGGGATTTTCTTGGAAGATTTTGAAGATTAAGTTTGTCGTCACCTCCCCAACGTCCAGTATGAGCAGCGTAATACCTAAGAGGAACAGGCATTTTGCCCCGTAGCGATATACTAATAAATCTTTGCGTGCGGGTTTCTTCGAGGGTCGACTTAGTCCCCAGTCTAGCGGCAATGATAGCTTGAACTCGTTCATCAGGGTGCTCCATGAGAGCCTTAAACTCTTCGTCGTTCTTTGCAAAAGCAAAAGTAAGTTTTCCATTGGCAGGGCTTTCCTTCATTGGTGGTTCTACGCCCATCTTGATAAGTAACTCGGCAAGCTTGGGGTTCGACATGAGGGTTTCTTTGTTAGCAACGCACTGCGCCAATAGCTTTTCTTTACGGGCTTGTACTTGCATCAGGTGTTGCTCTAGCAGGGGTGTATCTAACTGCAATACGGGTTCCGAAAACATCTTAATTGTGAGGCTTATAAGCTGAAGTTCAGACTTTGAGAACCGTTGTACTAACACATGGAATAAAGCGTAAGTTAACTCCACATCATTATTACAATATCCGCCATATGCGCTAAGATCATGCTTGCTAAAATCTTCACGTCGTTTGCCGAGGGCTTCAATAACTTCTGTCCCTTTGCGTCCAAGGTTGTAGCGCACAGCAAGTTTAGCCAAACTGTTTCCAGCTTCCAAACCATCTGTCGCACGAGCCATGCTAAGCGTGTCCAGCCAAGCCATTGGTTGAATACCAAACCGCCAAGACAAAATAGCAGAGTCAAACATAGCGTTATGGGCAAGAGCAAAAGAACTACTCCAGTCGTAGTGAGACAAGAAATCCAATATCTCTTCGTGAGTACCGCTAAACCATTTAGTTTCACCGTCATTCTCCTTTACAGAAACTCCAATTGTTTGAAATGAATCCGACCTTACATACTCCTCAGTCGTGGACTTGGTCAGGCTAAACTCACGGCTGTAATACGTTTCAAAATCTAGGGTAATTATGTTCATAAGGTTTGCGTTACTCCAGCAATAGGGGTAGGCATAGTTATAGTTCCTGTTACTGCACCGCTATTTAAAGTAACTTTCCCTGACGTAGTAGGGTATTCTATGGCTCTAAGCTTTATTTTCTTTGGTTCAACAAGTTCCTCTAATATTTTTTCAGTAAAGCGTTGTTGCATTAGCTTATTTAATCCATCAGTAAGGGCTTGGCGGTCTTCCGCATCTAAGAAGTCTTCGTGTTTGTTCATTATGTGCGCCCACTTACCACCATCAACAAATTCCTCAGGATGAGTCTTCATACGCTCCAATAATAATGCTACGCCGTCGTTCATTTGTTCTCCTTTAGGGAACGGGTCAGACATCGCTTTAACAGCGCCCGTCAATGTCATTAAGACGGTCAAAATAAGACACAAAAAAGTCTATGTTTTCTTCATTAGCAACAAAGGCATGACCCCCTGAGGTCATAATGTTTTTAAGTTCTCGTTGTTGTAATGCGGTAGGTTTGTTATCGCCAGCCTTACATTCGATAGCCACGAACTGTCCACGATAACAGCATATAATATCAGGCACGCCTGATCTGCCAAAGCCAAAGGTGGCGGGAAAAAAGTAGTAGACACTATGTTTCTTTAGTATCTTAACTATCTTATCTTTAACTTTTGATTCGGGTGTTGAACTCATTGACAAAGTATATCACATACAAAGTCAAACACAATAAATATTTTAGTTTATTTTATAGGGATATACCCCTATTGACTTGCACCGTCTGACATGGTATGTCAGGTAGTGGAAATGAAAAAGCCACCCGAAGGTGGCTTAGTAACGCAGAAAGATAGGTTAAGCAGATTACGCCCTTGTACGTTTACGGGTTACTGCGTGGTATATACATCTGCCGTATACATATCCACAACCCTGTGAAAGGATTAACTATGAAGTCAACCTAGAAACCAGTATACATCACTTTGCTACAAAAGCAAATCCCTCGGTGAACGCACAACCTATATGGGATATAGCCTCTCCTACCTTTAAGACTTTAAATACTGCGTACTTCTCGGCTATGTTCTCGGGCAAATCTTCATACGAGGCATACCTTTGCACAGTATCGGTAGCATAGCTATACACTACCAAACTATTGTCGGCGTTGGCTTTCACACCATAACCTAGCTTGGCATCTACCATGTTCTTCAGTTCATTAACGTGCTCAAACTCATCACACTTTTTATCGTGCTGTTCTAAGTCTTTAATGCTGATAGGTTTTGACGGCATACTACATTTATCCTCGCCATGTTTCCTAGCGTAGTAAGCCTGCATAGCATACATAGCAATTTCCCCCTCAACATTAAAGTCCCACCGCAAATGATTTGTAGAAGCATTGTGCAAACTTCTAATCCCATTGGTAACATAATCTTTAATGAGTTGCGTCAATTCGTCGTCTACCCTAGGTGTAAAGACTTTCTTGACAACGCTAATTGCTTTCTTTAGGTCACTCGTTGTAGTTACGTTGCGACTACCCCTTGACTTAGAAACACGAAAGCCTTCAACCGTATAGCACTCCTCACTAGCCCTGTTACGCCAACGACTTTGGATACTAATAGAGCCAAGCCGATCACCACCCTCGTAGACTTTGATACGAAACACTTGGAATTTAACTTTCTGCTCGTTGTCTTCCATATAGCATTTTGTTTCGACGCACCTATCCGATACTTCAAACTTAGCCAACGGCTTGAGCATAGCTACCTTCATCAAGAACTCCTCGAGTCCTTCCTTATACTCAGCGTTGCGCCACTCGGTTTTAATCTTACTGCGATCTACTGCTATCATTTGGTTTCCTTAGAATGAGAATTTGTTGAGGATTGCATCAACCCTAGCCTTGACTGCCTCTCTTGCTATCATGTTCTGACGCAAGTCGGTAGAGTCGTGGTTCATAATGGCTACTGCTAAGTCTTTGCGTGCTTGCTCCATGTTAGGGTCTTTGGCTACATTGAAGTGAGAAAGCAGGTCTACTAACTCCGTAGCTTCCTCTAGCATGGTGTCTTTAAACACACGGGGTTTGTGTGTGCGTTCCCAACGACCATCAACTTCTTCCTCAACCTCGTCAATCTCAAGCCTATCACTCATGCGTAGCAATACTTTATGCAACCTGTCCCACGCATCTTTCATCGCATTGTTAAGTCTGTCGGCGTAGGCTTTCTCGCAACTTGCCACAATCTCCGACTTAGACTCCTCGTTGATATCGATACGGAAATCCCCTGCCATAGGTACAGGCATATAGTTCACCCCGAACTTAAACTTGCGGGCGACTTTCTCTACATCGGGATACTCCTCTCGGTCAAACAAATCACCAAGCTGGAACGCTGCCGCACTTACCAAGTTAGGGTATGCTATGACAAACTTATCCACCAGAGCTGTGTAGTTCTTCTCCAGCGTAGCTAGGTTTTCCTTGTATGTTAGGAAGTTACTCATCGGGAGCAATCGTAAGCCGTTGTCCGACCAAGGTAAAGTTTGGGTCAAGTGCCAATTACGAGCAGATGACGCATACTTCTGAATGGTATCCAAGAACCCTGTGCCTGCTAAAAGATTCTTGTTGTAATTACCCACCCGAGTCTTGGTGTTCTTATCAAAGTCCACCTGCGTGGATACCTTCTTGTCTAGCTTACGAGCAGTCCACGCACTAATAGATAATTCTACTAACATGGCTGATGATGCGATTGATATGCTATTGTCTTGCATGATTATTCCTTCACTAATAAGTTGAGATTTTTGGTAATTAACTTCCATACTTTGTCCGCTTTCTTTGTAGGCTTACCTGTCATATGTTCGTGTATATGTAAGTCAACCAAGTCTTGAATAAGATATTCAACCTTACTCGCTACCGCTTCTCGGTTTAGTTCCATTTTCATTCTCCTTTATTCAACATGGACTACTTTACCTACTACAACATCGCTATTAAATCTAGCGTTCCCTTTGATGCACCACATGACAGGAGCAGTCAGATCGTGCCACTTAGCTTTGTCCGAATTGAGATAGCCGTCGGTGAGCATAATCACACACTCGGGCTTCAAGTTCTCCTTCTTCATAAAGCTAGGTACACAGTCAGGGTTAGTCCCACCGCCACCTTTGGCTTGCGTTGATTCAACTAAGTTGCACAACTCCGTATCACGATAAGTTTCGTGCCCTGCGACATGGGTATCCCAATACAACAAATCAATCTGCTCGGGACACACCTCATCACATATAGACTTCACCTCAGATAGAAAGCCTGCTAACTCCGTATCACCTATCGAGCCTGATGTATCTATACCTACAAGGATAGAGCCTACCTTCTCAGAGTAAGACGATGGCATGATAATGTCCGAGCCAATGTATCGCTTGTGCAAACGCTTCCACGTTGTTTGGTCTTTACCTTGAGTTGTCGTCTTAACAAAGTCACGCAACGCTTCCTTCCAGTCAATCTTCGGGGTAAGTAAGTCTTGCAGTTCTCTACTTACGTTGCCTTTCATCTTGCCTGCTAGGATAGAGCCTTGACGTAGAGCCCTCTCAATCTCGTTAGCGATTTCTTCCTTGTCGCCTTCTTTTGCGTTCTCCCAATCGTGCTCGTCAAAGCCTTTGTCTGACCCGTTCCCATCTTCTCCATACTCTTCCTCGAGTAGACGGAACACCTGAGCCGTATCCATGCCACGATACTTCTCATCTATCAAGCCCATGACATTACCATCTGCATCTAGTGGCATCTCAACATCATAGCCCTCGGGGTCATAGTCACGGATTTGTAGGTTAATCACATAGTCACACGCAGCGTTAGCTAGTTGTGCGTTCTTCTTATGTAACTTCTCCCACACGACTAGGTGTCGATAAGCCTTGTGCATATTCTCATGCAAGATAACAAAAGCTAGAGCCTTGTCAGTCAAGCTACCTACAAACTCACGACCATAGATAACATCCAAGCCGTTAGTCTTAGCAGTCGGCGTCGTGTCATCCACGGATACCTTGCCTACCATAAACAAACCTGAGAACAGACAGAAGTTTCTATGCTTCATTAGCTGGACATGGGTTCTCTCAATGCGTTGTTCCGCTGATAATTTGCTCATCGTTGCTCTCCTTTTCGTTAGTTGCATCTTCATACTTCTCTACTGCCTGACCAAGCAAGCGTAATAACTGAACGCCTGTCATGTTTGCCTGATTTAATGCCGTTGATACCATCATAGATATGAGCACAGACATTACTACCTCGATCTCTAGATTTTCTTCTGTGAGCAAATTGCCAACCCTGTCGGCTACGCTTTCTGCTTTCATTTGCAATTCTTCTGCTTTCATGCTGTTGCCTCCTCATCTTCTTCCTCGTCAAGCCAATCGTACCAATCCGTGCCTACTACCCACTCTTCCTTAAAATCCCCCGAGGCATACAAAGCACCCGCCACATTAAACATCATGTCAATTAGCTGATCTTTACGGATCAATGTCCACTCCTCAGAGAAAAACCCATCAAAGTCCTGTGCTTTTGCCCATACTTCTTCCCATGCTTTGTCCCAGTCGGTCATGTCATACTCACCTACATATTGACTACCGTCTTGTTCAGTCCCGATGACATACCACTTAATCTTGCCGTTGTCGTGGGGTATCCCGCTTTCTTCTTTCCAGTTTTTCATATCGTTCATCATCTACTCCTTAGAATAAGTATTGGTTAGTACGCATCCAATCCACAAAGGACTGGCTTGTTAGGAATAGCTTCTTCTTGTCGTCATTCTTCATACCAGTCAGGCAGAACACAGACTGCAACTCCTTCGGTGTCCGCTTCAGATACTCAAAGAACTTCCCGATGGTCTCTCTATCCACACGCTGAACCGCAGAGAAAGCCAGCATACATAGAGCCGCAGGAGAACTCGGAACCTGAGCCGTTGTCGGGGACTTAACTATATCTTCCCATCTTGGTAGCGAGTCGGCGACTTCCACAAACGCCATCAAGTCACGCGCTGCTGGTGCACCGATAGTGCCTTCCAATGCACATACAGTAGCATTTGTTGTTACGCCTGCTCGAGCCTTAAGAATGTTTGATGCTCTAGCTAGACTGCGTGGTGAGACAAAGGACTTCTGTGCTTCCTTGGGGTTGAAGATATACTTATTACCTGCTTGGGCAGGGTCAAGATACGATGCCAATACATGAGGGTGTTCCTTTACCCACGCACAGACCTCGGGAGCCACATCATTTAAGATAGCCCACTCACCCCATGAATCAGGATCAATCGAGCCATCTATATTAAAACCCGAGTGAGGCTTACGCACACTCATCACAGAGATACGGTTTCGGCTATGTGCCATCATGTTGTCACCCACACCATCGCCTGTGTAGTTGCCTGCCGTTACGACAATCGTATCAGGGTGTAGCGGTATACCCATAATCTGTCTTGGTTCATTTAGCATGGGGTGTAGCATATTCTTGACTGCGGTGTGAGCCTTAGTAAACTCGTCAATAAAAATAACCAATGGCTCATCAAGATGGAATCCCCATTGCTCGTTCGGATACATCCGTGTTGTCTTGGTGCTATGGTCAGGGATTGGAATACCCAACTCACCAAGTTCTATATTAGGTGCGTCAATGTAAATACCTTTGTAGCCAGTACGCTTCACAATGTTCTTAAACATGGAAGTTTTGCCGACCCCCGGCTCACCCATAAGGTGCACCGTAGCGTTAGCACCAAGCGATATAATTTGGTCTTCTGCCTCTTTGAGAGATACAGATTTGTTCATGAATACTTCTGACATAGTAATTCCTTTCGTTGTTTTAGTGGACACCATCTGACACCCTTGTCAGGTAGTGGTACTGCGTTGTGATACTTAATAAAAATACTTAGCGTTGCGATCATAGAAAGCTTCGCCGATGGGCATTGCTTCTTTGTGGAATACTAAATCCTTGAACCTATACTTGAGCATCTCGTTTATGCCATTGATCCACTCAGACATACGGCATCTGTTAGTACCAAAGCCAAAGCCATGTGCGACCTCAACCGCTGCTTTGTACGCAATTTCTAAGTTGTCGGTGTCGATGAACTCGTCAATCAGGTTAAATACCCTACCCCTGTTACCTCTAGCAAGATCGGGCTGATACTTTATGTAAGTGAAGTTGTAGTGATACCATGCCCCTTGCTCTCTTGGTTCAGGTATCTTGGAGTCAATGTTAAACATAGCCGTGCCGTAGTCAATGAACTTTTTATATTGCTTGCGAATCTTGTTCATCTCCTTGCGGTTTGCTCGATACTTAAACTCCTGAACTGGGTTAAGAGGGTGCATGACTCTAGCTTGGTATGGCAGGTTAGAAATTTCCTCGCTTGGCTCTAACACCAGTCCAGCTTTGGTCATGACATAAGACTTGCCGTCCTTAGTCCTAAAGTAAGGTTTGCCGTTGTGCGAGTAGAGATCACCGTAGCTATCAGCCACCGAATAATTGATGACTGCGTTTATGCTCGGGGAAGAATACCCATTAGTTCTGACAAATAATGTGCCGTCTGAGAACCATTCAACATAGTCCGTACCCCAAAGCCTAGCCGTGTAGCTTTCCATGTATTTACCTAGGCAACCATCGTCCATCACCCGCCAATGTTTCTTGATCTCGTAGTCAGACCGAGAACGATTCCTACCCAACGGGCGACACTCGACAGTCCTACCCCTGATTGGCACAGAATTGTCAAACTTATTCTTAGCCTCGTTAAAGCTATGCAGTTGCACTAGCCCTGCGCTATTACCGAATCCCCACATATCAAACTCCTCTCACAATTAAATAACAAACATAGCCAACAAACAAAAGCACAGGCGACATAAACACCATGCCACCCATGAACTCAACGCAGTCCTGCCACTCAGACTTGGGTTTATATATGGCGCTAGCATAGTCGGCGTCACGAAAAGCCTCACTAACTGACCGATGCGTCATGTTGTGGCGTTGCCACTCCCAAATATCATCACTCGCTTTATAGTTCTTCTTCATAGTCTTCGTCCCATTTGTGGTTAAAGTCGGTAGCAGAGTCTAGCGTTGGCAAAGCTAAGGCTTTTGTATGCCTCTCGATCTGCTCCTCTAGTTCTGCCATAGTTTCTCCGCCAACATAACTGTTGCAATACCCGCATGGCTCACCTTTCTTGTTGTAGTAGACTTCTTGAACCTCGAGCCAATTCTCTCCGAGTGGGTCGGGTATCCGCACAACTCTATGATTCCAAAAGCTTTTTGGGTTGTTGTTGGCGTTGTCGGCTTCGTCAGGCTGAGGTTGTTGGGTTTGTGCGTGCTGGATTTCGTCATCGCCTTCGATTGCTTTGAGGGCTTCGAGTCTGTCCTCGGTTGTAAAGGTTGTCATGCTTGCTCCTCCTCTAGTTCGGTTAGGTATGCGTCTACTTCTTTAGCTACATGGTTAGGGATTTCGCTTAGGGTTTGCCTTGTGCCATCAGCCCATTCCACTTCGATAGTCCACCACACAATGCGGTTGGGTTCTTTTATTGGGTCGTTGTTTCCGCCGTATCCGTCTTCGATTATGTTCATGCTTTTTCTCCTTCCTTTACTGGGTTTTTAAAGCGGTCTGTCACCAGACTAGGTAAGTCCCTGTGTTGCTCTAGCCTGTCCTGATGTGGGTGTGGGCTAGGTTTGAACGGCTTGGGTGGTGCGTGCGTAGCGGGTTCTGCTACTTTTGGTACTTTGAATGAGGGCATTGGTTTTACCCTCGGCGCTCCGATTTTCATTCTGCTTCTCCTTGTAATGCAGTTAACTTCGCTTTTGCGAGGGCAAGCGAGGTATAGCCCTGTGCTACTTCTTCATACTGCGCCATGCTAAATGGGTTGTGGTGGTTGTCGGCAGTTAAAAGCCTAAGCCGTTGTTCCATTTCAGCAATAACTTCTAGCAACTCGGTGATGCGTTGCCCTCTGTAATGCGTTGTCATAAGTCCTTATCTCCTGTAATTTTGTAAGTAAAGCCTGCCAAGAACCCTGCGGTGTAACCTTCTTTTAATGCGTGGTAGCCTTGTCTATCTTCAGCCCTGCCCGAGGTTGGGTTATATTCCTGTGCAAATGCGTGGGCTTTTACTACTGCCAGCCCTGTTAGGTTTTCCTGTTCATCGTAGTCGGTGTCGCTTATCTCCTCAAAAAAGGGGTCTTGGATTAGTGTTGCTTTAAGTTTGCCCATTAAGTTCTCCTTCGTATGGGTTGCGTGGGTCAAGGTTTATGCCAAAGATTAGTAGCAAGGGGTTCGCTTCCACCACATGACTGCGTTTGTCAGATAGTGTCGGCTTTGCTTTTAACTCGGCTAGGAATGAGTTCTCCTTCATGAACGGGCTGTTCTTGCGTATGCGGGGTTTATAGATTCTCACGTTGTTCTCTTGGGGTTAAGTTGCTTGAGCATTTCTAGGTCGGTGATGACCATATAGTTGCTTTTGTTGATAGGGGCGATTGTGTAGCGCCTTAGCTTGGCGTTGTGATTACCGCAGTCAAGACAGGTCTTGATGTTTAGCTTGGTATAGCGGGTCTTAGGAACTATGGGGTTATTACAGTTTACGCATTTCATGGTTTGCTACCTTTCACTAGGGTTTGCCACTATCTGACTGAGGTGTCATTTGGTGGACGTGGTTAGAGTTGTGTACCTTTTTTGAGTCTATGTTATATTTTACCATAGGTAGTTTACAATGTCAAGTTTTGGTGGAACATTAGGGCTTACCAGATAAGGGTAGCTTTGTTCCAGTATTGTTCTAGCTTTGTTCGAAAGGGCGGAACATTGCAAAAGCCTTGTAGTATAAGGACTTCCTGTTTATTTATTTATATTGTTCTTATTGTTCTAATGTTATATATTTTAATAAGGGCTCCAAGATAATAATCCTGCTATGCTAGAGCAGTATACGAAGGGGGTCTTTGGAAACTAAAATTTAAAAGTGCAAAGTAAAAGTCGGAACATTAGGAACATTGTACAAAGCCCTGTTTATAAGGCTCCCCTCGGAACATTAGGTGGAACATTGCTTAAAAAATTAGAACAAAGCTAAAGCGTTGCGACCAACGAAGCACCCACGTTGCGTCATGACCAGTTCCCTAGTGAGATAGGGTTAGGGTAAAGAAACAAAAAAACCCCTTTCGGGGTTTGGTTAAGTGGATTCTCGAAGTAGTTCAATAACTTCATTTGTTCTGCCTTGTTCTAGCAGTATAAGCAAAACCCTTAAATAGTCTTGCATCATTCGGTCAGTCATTACAGTTTTCTTTGGCGGAGTATTAAAACTGTTAGTAGTGTTTACCCCAAAATCATCATAAGTATTCATAATAAGCCTTTCAAAAATGGGGGGGAATTTCACCCCCCGAAGTATTAACCTAACAACTTAGCTACCTTTTCCAGCGTAGCTTTATTATTGCAACTGCGAACCAGCTTACAGATCGCATCTTTCTGTGGTGCTAGGGCTTCATTAGCTTTCTTATCGAGAGCCTTAGCTTCAGCCTTAGCTTTAGCAGTAAGCAACTCAAGCATGGCATAGTCATTACGAGCACTAGCATTTGCTATTGCCTGACCCACATCTTGCTTAGCATCGGATAAAGCCTTACCAACCGCCTGATCTTTAGCCAACTTGATCTTAGCCTTGCGATCCGCTTCAGCGATAGCCTTAGCATTAGTAGCCTTAGGAATGGCATTAAACCCTGCTCTCTCATAAGCACGACTCCAAGCCTTATCAGCAGTATTACGCTGAAAATCTTCTAGACCCTCGTAAGCCATATACGCTTCTTTGAAAGCACCGCCAACTTCGCTATACCACGCAAACGAGGGTAATTTAGTTACCGCATCAACCCCGTTACGCTTTAGCAACGCCGACAACTTAACGGCAACAGTATTGAGCAGAGCCTTACCCGCTTGTTCTTTACCCTCACCATCAGACCAATCAGACGCACACGATTCAAGCACCGAGCGATCAGACGCACCGAGAACTTCATTAGCGAGAATGACCGCAGGAACGACAGAGCCTTGCGAATTACGCTCGGCAACCAGACCGCCAACAACATCAGCGAAAACATTTGATAATTGATTCATAATAAACTCCATTCACAGTTAAGTTAAATAAACCACCACATGACAACCCTGTCAGATAGTGGAACGAACCAAGCAACTACTACCTGATTCATTAAATACAGTTTAACACAGTCAAATTATAAAGGGGATTCTTGGACAGGCATTGATAGCGTAGCTAGGCAGAGCCGACTACAAAAAATAAAATCGTTTTCGCTCGCTTCGCTCGGCATAAGATAGCGTAGGGCAAAGAATCGACCAACCTCGAACCCCACCATACCCCATCCCCCAAGACTGTGGTTGATTGTAGCTATGGCACTATATACACATTAATCTGCACAATAGATATACATATTTTAAAAATACATATAAAAAATCCGGAACAATATATATGTACCCACCCCCCATGTTGTATTTACACAACCTTAAGAGCGTACGTAGCTAGACAAGGGTACCCCTATCAAAACTTTACCTCCCCTATACCGGGGGGTATATAAAAAATATATATACAAATCAAAGACCTACAAAGAAAAAGTGCATGAAACTTTAATAAAATCAACCCCCGGGGGGTATATATAAAATATATACAAAACCATGTTGCACTGCAATAAAATGTATCGTATACTACGCAAATCGGGCGAAAGCCTAATAACTTAAAGGAGCTAAAAATGTTTAATACAGAATTTGAAAAACAGTACAAAGAAGCAACTAAGCAATTCGAAGAACTCGCAGAACGCGTAAAAGACGTAAACGAGTTTTGGGTTAATATCGTGCTTTCAAGCGCAAAAGACTTTTTCAAAGTAGTAAAGACTAAATAAGGGTAAACCCTAGGGGTGGGTAGAAACTGCCTGCCCCACCTCCAAACATGTAGTAAACTCTGTAAAACGGAGGGACCTCATGAGCGCATGGCTTATTATCGTTACAGGATTGATATATGCGTACATCGCAGCAGAACAAGGATTCAAAGGTAACATTCCTATGTGTGTTTGCTACGCTTGCTATGCTGGCGCTAATGTGGGTCTGTATATGATGGCTACCAAATGAAACGATCAGACATTAGAGAGATGGACACAGGGCTATTTGATGATATTCAAATCAATAACCCCGACAGGGATAAAGCGTGGGCGGCATTTATTAAACGCAAAGATGTCAAGTCTTGGGCGGTTGACAGAGACGGATTTCCACTAAACGGATTTTATGATGTTTGGTGCATTGCGTGGAGCAAAGGCTGGGATAAAGGTTGGGAGTCACAAGAAAAATGACTACAATCGTTGGCGACTGGAGAAGAAAAATTCTGGTTTCCGATAGCCAGTTTACGGATTCCGATACTGGCATTAAATATTTTGAAGATAAAGTTGTCCCCATAGACGGTGGTTGGCTAGGCGTTGCTGGAAATTGGAGCGACTGCGAAAAGGTCATAGACTATCTAAGTAAGAAGAACAAAACCAAACCCAAGTTAAAATCCGATAGCTCATTCTTAAAATTAACTAAAGATGGGCTTTTTTCTTGTGGTGATGACCTAGAGTGGGAAAGGGTTCGAACCTTCATGGCTATTGGCTCTGGAAGCATGGCTGCCGAAGTTTGTTTAAGGATGGGCTTGACTGCCGAAGAAGGCGTAGAGTGGGCCTGTAATGTCGATGCAAATAGTAGTGGACCAATCAAAACCTATAAGTTAGACGATGCCATATAAAGAATAAGGTATAATGCGCTAATTGTCATAGAAATATGGAGCTCCACGTGAAAACAAAAGCCTGTACCAAATGCAAAAAAATAAAACTTATAGCGGAGTTTGGCGTTGATAGTCGTCTAAAAAGTGGCATACGGGCAGACTGTAAAGAATGTAATAGAACGGCAGCTTTAAATTATCGAAATAACAATTTGGAAAAAGCTAGGGCTAGTTGTAGAAACTGGGCAATAAAAAACCCAAAAAAAGCAACAGAACTAAAGTTACGTTGGGTTAGAGAGAACAAAGAAAAAGCTTTACAACAAGGTAGAGAGTACCACTACCGAAATAGAGATAAACGCCTTGCATCCCAAAAAGCTGTAAGAGCAGCAAACCCTAAAAAATATGCCGCAAAGCAACAAGAGTGGCGAAAAAATAATATGGACTACATATTATCCATAAATGCCCTGCGACATGCAAATAAATTACAAAGAACCCCCAAATGGCTGACAGAAGAAGACAAAAAGAAAATAAAGAGCATCTATAAAAATGCAAGACACCTTACTGTAACAACTGGGGAACAGCATCACGTAGACCATATCATCCCACTACAAGGAGAGCTAGTATCTGGATTGCACGTGCCCTCAAATCTTCAAGTACTACACTGGAGAGACAATCTTTCTAAGCGACATAAATACACCCCCGAGTAAAACCTGCTAAGATGCAAACATTAACAACCAACCAGCTGCCAGAACATGCCGGTCAACGTTGAACCAACGAACGAATACCCGATCCCAAAAGGTCCACTGCGCAAGACCACTGCCACGCACTCAGATGCAATAAGGGCTAAATCAAACACGGCTTTGCTTTTAAAAGAACTTGGCGGGCCAATAGAAACTACACCTGAAGAAGATGCAGAAGCTAAAAGACTTTTTGCACAGGTAGATGGACAAGATCCATCAAGAGAAACCCAAGAAAAACAAAACGAGGCTCTTACACAGCCAGGAATTGCATTAGCGCTTGGTGGATACATCACACACTACGACCAGCAAGTAGTCCACGACAAGGTACAGCTGCGCAATATCGCTATAAACCGACTATTAGAGATGAGTCAGAACGATGACCAGAAGATTGCTATCAAAGCGGTTGAGTTAATAGGCAAAGCGAGCGATTTATTCACCGAGCACCAAGAAATAACTATCACACACAAGAACAGCGCCGAGTTGCAAGACGCAATTAGGGAAAGAATACGCATGCTAATGGAGATGAACACGATAGATATCACTCCTAAGGCCGAAAAACTAACAAATAGCCTCGATGAGTAAGCTTAGCGTTGAAGAACTCCAAGATTTGGAGCAAAATCTAACTAAACTGACTCCAACTCAGCTTAGACAGCTCTTAGAACAGCTAGATACAGCCGTAGAGGCCAAGCAACAAGAGAACTGTCAAGAAAATTTTATGGATTTTGTGCATAAAGTGTGGCCAGGCTTTATTGATGGTGCACATCACAAGGAAATGGCAGCAGCCTTTGAAAGGGTAGCCCGTGGTGAATGTAAACGCCTTATTATTAATATGCCTCCTCGTCATACTAAGTCAGAATTTGCTAGTTATCTACTACCAGCGTGGTTTTTGGGCAAATTTCCTAAAAAGAAGATTATTGAAACCGCTCATACTGCCGAGTTGGCGGTTGGTTTTGGACGTAAAGTCCGTAATTTGGTGGATTCCGACGTTTATAAGTCTATCTTCCCGGGAGTTGGACTACAAAGTGACTCTAAAGCTGCTGGGCGCTGGGCAACTAACCAAGGGGGAGACTATTTTGCTATCGGTGTGGGAGGCGCAGTTACGGGTAAAGGCGCAGATATCCTCATTATTGACGACCCGCATTCAGAACAAGAAGCAGCCTTAAGCGAGAACAATCCAGAGGTCTACGACAAGACCTACGAGTGGTACACCTCAGGCCCACGGCAACGACTACAGCCTGGCGGCTCAATTATCATGGTTATGACAAGATGGTCCAAAAAGGACCTTACAGGCCAAGTTTTAAGATCAGCTATGCAAAGAAGTGGCGAACAATGGGAAGTGATTGAATTTCCTGCCATTTTACCCGACGATTTACCCCTATGGCCTCAGTTTTGGAAGCTAGAAGAGCTATTAGCGTTAAAGAATGAATTGCCTAATGGTAAATGGATGGCGCAGTACATGCAACAGCCAACCTCAGATGTCTCAGCAATCATCAAGCGGGAGTGGTGGAAACAATGGGAGCACGAAGACCCACCATTTTGTGAGTTTATTATCCAATCTTGGGATACAGCGTTCTTAAAAACACAACGCTCAGACTATTCTGCTTGTACTACATGGGGTGTATTTTATCGACCAAACGACCGTGGGATTGACGTAGCTAACATAATTTTGCTAAATTCCTTTAAAAGGCGTATGGAGTTTCCCGAATTAAAACAAACTGCGTTTGAGCACTATAAAGAATGGGAGCCTGACTCCATAATTGTTGAAGCAAAAGCTTCGGGTGCGCCGTTAGTATTTGAGCTACGGGCAATGGGCATTCCGGTTCAAGAGTATACTCCGAGCAAAGGTAATGATAAAATAGCCAGATTAAATGCTTGCGCAGATCTTTTTGCGTCAGGCAGAGTGTGGGTACCTGCAACAAGCTGGGCAGAAGAATTAGTAGAAGAAGTAGCAAGTTTCCCCTCGGGCGAGCACGACGACTTAGTGGACTCAATGTCCCAAGCATTACTGCGTTTTCGTAGAGGGGGTTTTGTGCAGTTAGACTCAGACGAACCAGACGATATTAAAGAATTTAAGTCAAAACGAAATTTGGGTTACTACAACGTATAGGTTAAAACATGGCAATAGATAAGTCACTCTCACAAGCCCCAATGGGTTTAGATGCAATTAATATGGCAGACGTAGATAATACCGAGCCGGACTTAGAAATCACTATTGAGGACCCAGAGTCTGTAGAAATTGGCGTCGACGGCAAGCCGATTCTTAAAATAGAAAAAAGCGAAGACGAAGAGGGTTTTGATGATAACATCGCCGAGTACCTATCTGATTCCGAGTTAACACAGCTTGCTAGTGACATCATAGGTGACATTGAAGATGATATGTCTGCTAGAAAAGATTGGATGCAGACTTATGTAGATGGCTTGCAGCTGTTGGGTATGCAGATAGAAGAGCGCATGGAGCCATGGCCTGGTGCTTGTGGTGTCTACCACCCACTACTCTCCGAGACATTAGTTAAGTTTCAAGCAGAGACTATCATGGAGATTTTTCCAGCGCAAGGTCCTGTTAAGACACAAGTAATTGGAAAAGAAACACCTGAGAAAAAACAATCCGCCGAGCGGGTTGCAGATGACATGAACTACCAGCTCACTGAGAAGATGGATGAGTTCCGCCCTGAGACAGAGCGCATGTTGTGGGGCTTAGGCTTGTCAGGTAATGCGTTCAAGAAGGTCTACTACGACCCAACGCTAGAGCGTCAAGTTAGTATGTTCGTGCCAGCAGAAGACTTAATTGTCCCTTATGGTGCGTCTAGTTTAGAGCAAGCCCCTCGTGTAGCGCACGTGATGCGCAAGACCGAGAACGAAGTTCGCAAGTTGCAAGTAGCAGGCTTTTGGTTAGACGTTGATCTTGGCGAGCCAACAGATAGTTTTGATGAAGTAGAAAAGAAAATCGCCGAAAAGATGGGCTTTAGAGCCACTACGGATGACCGATTTAAAATCCTTGAAGTACAAATTGACCTCGACCTAGAAGGTTTTGAGGACAAAGACGAAGACGGCGAACCTACGGGTATTGCACTGCCATATATTGTGACTATTGAGAAGTCCAATCAGAAGGTTCTGGCTATTCGTCGTAACTGGAGACCCGAAGATGCAAATAAAAAGAAACGTAATCACTTTGTTCACTATGGCTATATACCCGGCTTTGGCTTCTATTGTTTTGGTCTTATTCATCTTATCGGTGCATTTGCTAAATCAGGCACTTCCATCCTCCGCCAATTGGTTGATGCTGGATCGCTTAGCAACTTGCCAGGTGGCTTTAAGACCCGTGGATTGCGTGTCAAAGGCGACGACACTCCGATTGCGCCCGGTGAGTTCAGGGACGTTGATGTGCCGTCCGGATCAATTAGGGACAATATTGTTCCCTTGCCTTACAAAGAACCGTCAATGGTTCTCGCAGGTCTCTTAGATAAAATTATTGAAGAAGGTCGTCGCTTTGCATCCGCAGCGGATTTAAACATAAGCGACATGAGCGCCCAAGCTCCCGTAGGTACAACTCTAGCAATTTTAGAACGTACTCTCAAAGTCATGTCCGCAGTACAAGCTCGCATCCATTATTCGTTTAAGAAGGAGCTTGGTCTCCTGCGCGACATTATTCGTGATTACACCCCAGATGAATATAGTTATGAGCCAGTTGAAGGCCCACGCCGAGCAAAGCAAACCGACTATGACAACTGTGATGTAATTCCAGTAAGTGACCCAAATGCCGCTACCATGGCACAGAAAGTTACTCAGTATCAAGCAGCGCTACAGTTAGCCCAAGGAGCACCACAGCTCTACAATCTCCCTTATCTCCATCGCCAAATGTTGGACGTACTAGGAATTAAAAATGCTAACAAATTAGTTAAGCTGCCAGAAGATCAAAAGCCCGAAGACCCCATCTCAGAAAACCAAAACGTTCTGATGATGAAACCAGTCAAAGCGTTTTTGTATCAAGACCACCAAGCTCATATCGCAGTTCACCAAGCAGCGATGCAAGATCCAAAAATCATGAAGCTAGTAGGTCAAAACCCAAATGCACAAGCAATGATGTCTGCGATGCAAGCCCATATTAATGAGCACATTGCGTACGAATACCGCAAGCAAATGGAAGAGGAAATGGGGGTTACTTTACCGTTCCACCCAGACGAAGACGATGCAGATGAACGTGCTATCCCAGAAGATATGGAAGTTCAAATCTCTCAACTCGCTGCTAAAGCTTCACAAGTATTACTACAACGTGATAAGACCGAGATAGCTGCTCAGCAAGCACAACAAGCTGCGCAAGATCCAATTATCCAGATGCAAATGCAAGAACTTAAGATTAAGCAAATGGAAGTTGATATTAAGAACCGTAAACTTGCCGCAGATGCAGCAGCTAAGGTTGACCAGCTTGAGCTTGAGAAACAACGCATTGAATCACAAGAAAAAATTGCTGGTATGAATGCTACTCTCAAGGCCCAGAAAGACCGAGATGACCGCATGGCTAAGCAAGAAGAAGCAGGAGCAAGACTAGGTGTTGATATGGCAAAAACAAAACAACAACTAGACCATCAAAAGGAGCAAGGATTTCAGAATCGCCAACAACAATCGCAGAAACCTCAGAAAGGGAATAAATGATTGAAAAGTATCTTGATCGTGTAGTTCAGCAACTAGACGAAAAAGTAGGACGGCTACAGGAAGCCGTTGGTGCCGGAGCAGCAAAAGATTTTTCCGAGTACCAGAAGATGTGCGGGGAAGTGCAGGGTCTATTAACCGCCCGTCTATACATAACAGACCTTAGAAAAAACCTGGAGTCAGCAGATGACGATTGATAATTTAACCGGCTCAAACCCCGGCGTGAATTTGTCGCAAGCAGTAGATTTAACAGCATTACTACACAAAACCGAAGAAGAAAAAGGTAAACAGCTCCCTAAACCGTCTGGATACAGGATTCTTTGTGCTATTCCCGAAGCAGAGAAAGAGCATGATGGAGGAATCCTCAAAGCCGATGAGACTTTAAGGCATGACGAACTATTAACCACAGTGCTATTTGTTGTAGATTTAGGTCCCGATTGCTACAAAGATCCAGAACGATACCCCAATGGCCCTTGGTGCAAACAAGGTGACTTTATTCTAGTGCGACCAAACGCAGGAACCCGCTTAGTGATTCATGGACGAGAGTTTAGAATTATTAACGATGATTCTGTCGAAGGCACAGTAGATGATCCACGTGGTATTAAACGTAAAACTGTATAGGAGCTATAAATGAGTCAAGAATTTAAATTCCCTGATGAACAGGACAAAGATTTGCCCGAAGATACTCTAGACATTGAGTTAGAAATCGAGGACGATACCCCTGAAAAAGACAGGAATAAAGAAGCAATCCCTAAAGAAATGGTGGACAAGTTTGACGCCGCCGACGATGAAGAAGAACTCGATGAGAAAGCCCAAGCCCTACGCTTAAAGCAGTATAAGAAGGTCTACCACGATGAGCGTCGTGCTAAAGAAGCTGCTTTTAGAGAGCAACAAGAAGCAGTTAGTCTAGCTAAACGGGTGATGGAGGAGAACAAGAAGCTCCGTGAACAGTACTCCGCAGGCGAGAAAACCTACATTGAGACCGTACAAAACCAAGCCGACTTACAAGTCCAAGTGGCTCAACGTGCTTATAAGGAAGCTTTGGAGTCTGGAGATCCAGATCGCATCGTCGAAGCACAAACTGCACTAAATGATGCGGGCTATAGAGTACATAAGGCAAAAGACTTTAGACCTAGTACTTTACAAGCGGAAGAAAATGATGTACAAATGCAGGAAGTGGAGCAACAGCGCCCTAAGATTGACCCCAAAACTCAGTCTTGGTTGGAACAGAATCCATGGTATGGCACTAAAAAAGCTATGTCCAGCTATGCTGTTGGGATACATGAAGAATTATTGGATGAGTACGGACAGACAGTTGTAGGTACTGACCAATACTTTAGACGTATAGACAGAACTATGCGTGATAAATTTCCTGAGTATTTCGATACTTTGGAAGACAAGGCCGAGCCGAATGAAGAGGTCCAGAAACCTACCTCCAAAGCTAAGCCAAGCACGGTAGTAGCTCCGGCAACTAGAAGTACGGCCTCTAAACAGGTACGACTTAAGACGTCTCAGCAAGCAATTGCTAAGAAGCTAGGATTAACCCCAGAGCAGTACGCTCGTGAACTTATGAAATTGGAGGCCCTATAATGGCTGGCAATAACAACAGAATTACTCGTGAATTAGAAAGTCGTGATGTAACGGAGCGTCCTAAACAGTGGCAGCTTCCAGAACTTCTCCCTGAGCCTGACAAACAGGCTGGCTATTCTTATCGTTGGATTCGTGTTTCTACGTTAAATGCGGCTGACCCGCGCAATCTTTCTGCAAAACTGAGAGAAGGCTGGGAGCCCGTACGTTTAGAAGAACAACCTAAATTTCAACTGTTAGCTGATCCAAATAGTCGTTTTAAAGACAATATTGAGATTGGCGGGTTATTACTCTGCAAAACCCCAACTGAGCTCGTAGAGCAGCGGAATGCATACTTTGCAAACCAAGCACAGAATCAGACGGAAGCTGTAGATAATAATTTAATGCGCCAAAGCGACCCACGGATGCCACTCTTTAACGAGAGAAAATCTTCGACTAGCTTTGGTAATGGTTCTTAAATTTAATTAGGAGTTTTTAAATGGCTTATCCTACCGTTTCAGGCCCTTACGGGTTTCAGCCAATCAATTTGATTGGTGGTCAGGTATTTGCTGGTTCAACTCGCTTAATTCCCATCGCTTCAGGCTCTGGCACATCAATTTTTTACGGTGATGTCGTACGTCTAAATACAGGTGGTACACTAAGCAAAGTTTCAACCACAGCTACCGCAACCGACGCAGTTGGTATTTTCTTGGGTTGTCAGTTCACAAACCCAACCACCAAACAATTGTTGCAACAACAGTATTACCCAGCTAGCACAGTGGCTTCTGACATTCAAGCTTTTGTATTGGATGATCCAGATGCATTGTTCAAAGTAGCGGTAACAGCTGCTGGCGCATCAACAATTAGCGGCGTAACACGTGCAGCAGTTGGTCTAAATACAGCTTTAATTTTGACCGCTGGTAGCACAACCACAGGTGACTCTTTAGCATCTGTTTCAGCAACTACAGCAGGCACTTCGACTCTTCCGATTCGTATTGTTGACGTAGTTCCAGAAACAACCAATGCAGCGGGTTCTTATACTGAAGTTATTGTTAAATTTAACTTTGGTACCCACACTTACTACAGCGCTACTGGTGTAGCTACTGCAGCCTAATAGGAGCTAAATAATGGCTATTTCACGCGCACAACTATTAAAAGAGCTCCTTCCCGGACTGAATGCATTGTTCGGATTAGAGTATGCTCGCTATGGCGAAGAGCACAAAGAGATCTACGATACAGAGACCTCTGAGCGTTCTTTTGAAGAAGAAACCAAATTGTCTGGCTTTACAGCAGCCCCAGTCAAAAACGAAGGCTCTGCTATTCGTTACGACAACGGCCAAGAAGCATGGACAGCACGTTACAACCATGAAACAATCGCAATGGGCTTCAGCTTAACTGAAGAAGCTATCGAAGATAACTTGTATGACTCTTTGTCTGCTCGTTATACTAAGGCATTGGCACGTTCCATGGCTTACACTAAGCAAGTAAAAGCTGCTGCCGTTATTAACAACGGTTTTAGCTCTTCTTATGCTGGTGGTGACGGTGTTGCTCTGTTCTCTACAGCACATCCATTGGTTTCTGGCGGTACAAACAGCAATACACAGACAACTATGACTGACTTAAACGAGACTTCTTTGGAAGCCGCCGTTATTCAGATCGCTGGTTGGACTGATGAGCGTGGTTTGTTAATCGCTGCTAAACCTAGTAAATTGATTGTTCCACCTAACCTCATGTTCGTTGCAACTCGCTTGCTCGAAACTGAATTACGTGTTGGCACAACCGATAATGACATCAACGCCTTGAAGAACAATGGTTCTATCCCTGGTGGCTACACAGTTAATCACTTCCTAACCGATACAAACGGCTGGTATTTGACAACTGACGTACCTAATGGTATGAAGCACTTTGTTCGTACACCCCTTGCTAATAGCATGGATGGTGACTTTGATACTGGTAACGTTCGTTACAAGTCTCGTGAGCGTTACAGCTTCGGCTGGTCTGATCCTCTCGGTATGTGGGGCTCACAAGGCGCTTAATCAGTTCCTTGGCTTTACTAAGACCCCGCTCAAAAGGCGGGGTTTTTTATTGCACTTCTTTTTTATTTGTAGTATGATTGGGACATCTGGGTAATTCCAGCCTATTTAACTGTCCCAGCAGACGATATACCGATTAATAGGCTTAACTTGTATATAGGAGAATCCTCATGGGTTTCGCTACACACTTAGGCCCTTGGTTATTGGGCACAAATCGTTACACTACCGGTACAACTGCAACTACTTTAGCTAACACAGGTTGCACCGTTGTTTCTCAATCAGCTCCTGTTGTATTCGGTACGTTGACTGGAAATTTAATTGCTGTTCCTGCTGGATCACAAATTGTTGACGTTAAAGTTGTTACTACAACCGTATTTAGCGCTGCCACTACTTGCGTATTAGATATTGGCGGTACAGCATTTACTACTACTGGCACTATTACTAGTGTTGGTTCTACAGCTCTTGGCGCTAATGCAACAACTCCTGGCGGCTGGTTAAATGTTGGCTCTACTGATGTGTTAATTGCTTACACACTAGCTGGAACTTCCTTGTCTACTGGTGCAGCAACTATTATTGTTACTTATGCTGTTCGTAATTCTGATGGTAGTCAGCGTCCTACTGGTCAACAAAATTAATCTTGCGGGGGCTTAGTGCCCCCATCACATCTTTAGGAGATTAATTATGACAATGCAATATGACGTAAAACAAGCGCATATAAACGGTAGCGGAATTTTAGTTGTTGGACCAACTCGTATTAAAGGTATTTCATTGACTGGCAGTGCTACTGCTGGTCAGTTAGCTATGTTTGATACGCTTACAGCTCCAGTAACTACTGGAACATACGGTCGCTCTGGCACTACTGTTACTGTAACCCAATCAGCTCACGGTTTGGCAACAGGGCAAGTTATTGGTATTGATTTTGCTGCTGGTACAGGCGGAACAGCTACTAACGGAAATTATATTGTTACTGTTACAAACTCAAGTACTTTTACTGTAACTGATATTAATTCTGGCTCAATTACTGCTGGCGCTGCAATGATTTATTCCACAGGCAAATGGTTGTTAACATACGATACTGCAGCTGGTGATTCTTACAATAATTCTCCAGTAATTCCAGGTGAAGGCGTAAGAGTAGATAATGGTGTATATGCTTATTTATCAAACTTAACTGCAGCAAATATTTTTTACGGATAAAAATGACCGAGCCAATCAAAGCAGAGGGTTCTTATAATTTAGCGGGTCGGAAGGTAATGATTGGCCTTCCTTCTTACGACTATAAAGTATCTTCTAAGCTAGCCATTTCGCTAGCTTCTTTTTGCGTACAAGCGACGCAGCACGGGGTTGACGTTCAGATTTGTAATATTTCTGGATGCTCTGTTGTGTCCCGTGTTCGTAACTTAATTGCAACGGATTTGTTAAATTCAGAGTGTACTGACTTGATGTTTATTGATTCAGATATCAACTTTAATGCCGAAGATATTTTTCGCTTGATGGCGTGGAACACAGACCCTAAAAAAGGTATTGTTGCTGGTATTCCTGTTGCTCGTAAAAAAGGTCAAGTCTATTTCTCCACACTAGATACAGATGAAGACGACAGCATTTTTATGGACAAAATGGGCTTAGTCAGAGCCAAGCGTGTTGCTACAGCGTTTATGATGATCCGCAGAGAAGTGTTTGAGAGCCTTAGAGATGCACATCCAGAATGGCTTTACTATGACGAAAAGAAAGAAGGCGATCAAGTAATTTGTTTCTTTGACTTTGAGTTAAAAGACGGGCATTATATTGGCGAAGATTATTTGTTCTGTGATCGTGCCCGTGAACAAGGTTTTGAAGTATGGATTGACCCAACGATTAAGCTAGGTCATATGGGAGTGCATGAGTTTGAAGGTTCGTTTGGTGAAGAGTTTTTATACCCATTGATCCGCCCAGTAGATTCAAACAAGGAAGCCGCATAATGGCTACTAAAAAGAAAAAAGGTCCCTCCCTTGCGGTTGGCCGTGGTGAAAAGTTGCCTGTATCTAAGGGCGCTGGGCTTACCGCCAAAGGTCGTGCTAAGTATAATGCGGCTACTGGCTCGAATTTAAAAGCCCCACAGCCTGAAGGTGGACCCCGTAAAAAATCGTTTTGCGCTCGTATGTCTGGTATGCCCGGCCCTATGAAAGATGAAAATGGTAAACCAACCCGCAAAGCCGCAAGCCTAGCAAGATGGAAATGCTAAAATGAAAGATCCGTTTATGAACATGGACGAAGCAACAAAACACATAATTGACTTTGCTTCTATTGCAACCGTACTAGGAACCCTTGCAGATATGCTACCAGCTATTGCCGCTATTTTTAC
>Ga0114967_10000827_pt1 | contig 26124 bp, 18 predicted proteins | sample M_130628_MF_Meta_FD_92639 | JGI IMG/M metagenome (GOLD analysis project Ga0114967, IMG submission 92639) | Freshwater microbial communities from Lake Montjoie, Canada to study carbon cycling - M_130628_MF_MetaG | ecosystem: Environmental > Aquatic > Freshwater > Lake | place: Lake Montjoie...
TCATCAATTGTCAGTTGGATTTTTACTACAAATATGTATTGAAATTTGGCGAAGAAAAAAAGGTCGAGGAAGAAGTGGAAAGCAATACTTTTGGAACTTTTATCCATGAAGTATTGGAAGATTTGTATCAACCTTTTTCGCGCAGAGATTCCGTTGGCGAACAAAAAACGCCGCAACCGCCACCTTTGCAGCCAGAAGATATCGATAAAATGTTGAAGGGATTTGAATTATTATTGCGTCAAAAGTTCAGTGCGCATTTCAACAACGATCCCAAATCATTTGAGACTGGAAAAAACTTTTTGAGTTTTCAAATGGCCAAGGAATTATTGGAAAGATTTTTGAAATTTGAGAAAAAACAATTGTTGAGTTTAAACAATAAGCCGTTTTTCATTGAAGCCTTGGAGCAACAATTTATCCATATTTTAGAGCTCGAAATTGCCGGAAAAATGCGCAAAATCAAACTCAAAGGTTTCGCAGACCGCATTGATTCTTGCGATGGCCATATTCGAATTGTGGACTACAAAACGGGAAAAGTAGATGTCAAAGACGTGGGCGGAAAATTAAAAGCAGAGAATGAAGAAGACGCCGTTTTAGTGCTTTTTGACACTTGCATCAAATCCAAACATTTCTTCCAATTATTGGTCTATAACTATTTATATTTCCAAAAATACCAGGTTGTTCCAGCGAATTGTTCGATTATTTCTTTTGTGAAACTGGAAGATAGTCCGTTCGACATCAATTTGGGTGAATTAAATATGCAAACGGCGGTTGAAGTTTTCCCTGAAGTTTTGCGCTTGATTTTAGAAGATATTTACAATGAAAAAATACCTTTCGAACACACGACAGAATATTTCAATTATTGCGAGTATTGCGTGTGAGGAAACTCATTTAACTTTTAAAATCTAATCCGGCGTTCTGTTGTTTACAACCCTGAAAGGCGCAACAATTAAACACTGTCAGAGCCTGTTGAGTTAGTAACAGCCCTGAAAGGCGCAATAACTAAACAGTGGCAGAGTCTTTTGAGTTAGTAACAGCCCTGAAAGGTTTAATAACTAAACACTTGCAAAGTCTTGTGAGTTAGTAACAGCCCTGAAAGGGCGTAATAGCTAAACACAGGGTAAAGCCCTGTGAATTAGTAATAACCACAAACCTAAAGCCCTGAAAGGGCGTAATATCAGCGCATTATTAATCCCAAACATAACGAAAAGCGCATTCTAGTTTAGACCAAAACCTCAGAAATTTAAACCCTTTGGAAAATTTGCCTTGTAAACAAAAACGCCCTATTTAATTAAAATAGAGCGTTTTAATTTTGCAAGCTGAGAGCCTTTACTTGTTAAACATAATTTTATGAAACCTACTTCTGAGATTCCTTGATAAAGATAGTTGAAAAATCTAAAATCTCCATAGAATTTGTTTGAAAATTTCTCACTTTGGCATTCACCATCGTGATAAAATCGTCATTAAAAAGCGGCATTACTGCGGCTTCGTCTATAATAATTTGGTCACACTGAACGAGTAAAGCAAGGCGTTTATCATTGTCTTTTTCTTTCATTGAAGCTTCAAGCAAAGCATTGTATTTTGAATTATTGAATTTAAAACGGTTGGATTTGTAAACACTATTTTCTCCGCTATAAAACAAATCCAAGAAATTCGAAGCATCTGGATAATCAGCCACCCAACCAGTTTTCCAAATCAAAGCTGTTCCATTTTTGATGGCATTTTCTCTTTCGTTCAAGGAACATAATTTGATTTGGATCTCAATATTTAGATTTTCCTTCAATTGCTTTTTAATTCCTTTTGCCAATTCATAAGTTGAACTTCCTTTTTGTGAATTTAGGTACAAATCCAATACCGGAAATCCTGTGCCATCAGCATAACCGGCTTTTGCGAGCAATTTCTTGGCTTGCGAAATGTCAAATTTAAATCCCATTACTTTGCTGGTTGGATAACTGCTAACTGGTGGCACAAATCCGTTCAACATGGGATATCCTTCACCTTTCATCCAGCTTGTAACCAATTCATTGCGGTCTATTGCAATATTGAAAGCTTTGCGCACATTTACATCGTTGAAAGGTTTTACGCCTGCAGCAAATCCGAAAAAGTTGACCCTCGCACTGCTTTTTGAATCCACTTTGTGCTTGATATTTTTCCCTGCTTGCGCTTCCTTTAAAGTTCCCAAAGCATTTTCAATTTCGTCCGCAGGAATTTCAAGAATGAGGTCGATTTTTTCTTTTCTGAAAGCCAATAATTCGTCTTTTTTGGTTTTTGAATAGGTTAAAACAACCTTATCTAAAAAAGGCAATTTATTTCCATAAACATCTTTTTTCCAATATGTTGGATTTCTTTTGAGAGAAAGTCCTTGGTTATTCCATGCATCAATTTGAAAAGGACCAGTTCCTACCGGATGTTTCAATATTTGCTTGCCATATTTTTGATGTGCTTCTGGGGCAAAAATTCCCAAATTTGAATGTGTTAAAATTTTATCAAAACCGATATATGATTCATCTAGATTTATTTCTATGGTATAATCGTTGATTACTTTGATTCCATTAACCACCTGACCTTTAATCGATTTCTTGGTTGAATTATGGAATTTTTTTGCACCTTTTATTTTGTTGATAAGGAGGTTTCCAATCTTATTTTCTGGCAAACCGCTGCAAGCAAATTGCATACAATATTGAATGTCACTTGCCACAACTTCACGTCCTTTTTTGTTTGAAAAACAATCATCAGCATGAAAATAAACGCCTTTTCTGAGTTTGAAAGTGTATGTTTTGGCGTCGTTACTAATTGTAAAACTTTCTGCCAATGAGGGAATTACATGTGTTCCTGTTTCATCAATTTTTAAAAGAGTTTCAAAAATTTGGTTATTTACCCTTTGCTCATAAACATCTTCAGTTGAAAGCGGGAAGAGATTGGTGATTTTTTCAGATGACATCAATCTTAATTCACCGCCGTAATTGGCACCGCCCGTTGCGACTAACTTTCCCGTTGAATCATCAGAACAAGCAAATGTCATAAAGAATAAACCAATCCAGAGCAATGTTGATTTCATTTTCTATATAATTGAAACCAAATATAGGAAAAACAAATTGTAACAGTTGTAATTGTGAAATTAGTTTTTCAATTATCTTGTGTCAAATAACCTAATTTGGCTCTTACTCGTTGTAAAACGCCATTTGCAATTTTGCTTGCTTTTTCTGCTCCATTTTTCAATTTTACATCAATTGTACTTGGATTTTCCATGTAATCATTGTAAATTTTTCTATGGTTTTCGAACTTGGTTAAAATTAAATCAAGCAAGGCCATTTTCGCGTGCCCATATCCAAATCCTCCAGCCAAATAGTTGGAGCGCATTTCGTTTTGTTGTGCCTCAGTTGCCAATAATCTATAGATTTTGAACACATTGCAGGTTTCAGGGTCTTTCGCTTCTTCTAGACCTTTTGAATCTGTTTCGATGGAAAGAATTTGTTTCTTCAATTCTTTTTCTGGCAAAAATATGTCGATGTAATTGTTTCGAGATTTGCTCATTTTTTCGCCATCTGTGCCGGGAACCAATTGCGTATTTTCTTGAATTTTATCTTGCGGAAGCACAAAAGTTTCGCCCATTTTGGCGTTGAATCTAGAAGCAACATCTCGCGTAAATTCTAGGTGTTGTAACTGATCTTTCCCGACAGGAACAAATTCTGCATCGTAAATCAAAATGTCAGCAGCCATCAGCATTGGATAGGTAAATAATCCCGCATTTACATTGTCCAAACGGTCTGCTTTGTCTTTAAAACTGTGCGCCAAAGTCAATCTTTGAAATGGAAAAAAGCAGGATAAATACCAAGAAAGTTCTGTAACTTGCGGCACATCACTTTGTCTGTAAAAGATTGTTTTTTCGGTATCGATGCCAAATGCCAACCAAGTTGCAGCAGTGGAATAAGTATTATTTTTCATCGTTTCGCTGTCTTTGATTTGAGTGGAAGAGTGTAAATCAGCGATAAATAAAAATGAATCATTTGCAGGGTCATTTGCCAACTCAATTGCTGGTTGGATGGCGCCTAAAATATTTCCTAAATGTGGAGTTCCTGTGCTTTGAATGCCGGTGAGTATGCGTGCCATTGTTTTCTTTTTGAGTTGCGAATTTAAAGATTTTGAAGGAATAGTCTTGTAAATAAGTAAATTGATTTCACGAAAATCACTAAATTTGAAATGTGAATAGGATTCGAGGGATTTTAGGTTTGATTTTTAAGATTTATGTGGGGCTTGTATTTGTTTCTACATTCCTCATTTTTTATGTTCCAATTTTAATCTGTCTGAGCAAAGAATCTTGGAAAAAAGCGGCTTTCAAGGTGCATATTATTTGGTCTTATACTTTCAGAATTTTTACTTTCCTTCATGTTATTTTCAGGAAAAAAGCACCGTTACCTGAGGGTCCTTATATTATTATTGCCAACCATTCTTCCTATTTAGATATTTTTGTGATGTATTCAATCATGCCATCTCATCCGTTTTTGTTTTTGGGTAAATCGGAGATTTTAAATTATCCTTTATTCAAAACGTTGTTTAAAAGACTGAATATTCCCGTTTTTAGAAACGACAGAATCAAAGCCGCTAAATCCTTTATTCAGGCCAAAAATGCGTTGAAAAATGGTTGGTCGATCGTCATTTTCCCAGAAGCAACAATCCCTGATGATAATTGGCCGCAAATGATTCCTTTCAAAGAGGGTGCTTTCAAATTGGCAAAAAGCGCAAATGTTCCAATTGTACCATTGACTTTTACAAATAATTACAAATTGCTTTCGCTTCCAGAATGTCTTTTAGGCCCTGCGCGACCGGGATTTTCTCATGTTTATCTGCATGATTATATTTCCAAGGAAAAAGTTCTAGAACTGTCAGCAGAAGAATTGATGAAATTGTCATTCGACACAATGAATGAACCAATTTTAGCTACACATCCAAATTTAAAACCATAAGTTTTCATTAACTTTGCATCTCATTTTTGAAAAGACATGGAAATTACTGAAGAAACCGTTGATCATATTGCGCATTTGGCACGTTTAGAGTTTAAAGGAGACGCAAAAATTGCCATCCGTCAAGATCTGTCTAGGATTATTCAATTTATGGACAAATTGAGTGAAATCGATACCGAAAATGTGGAACCTTTGATTTTTATGTCTGATGAAGTCAATGTCTTACGTGAAGATATTGCGCAAGAAACTGTTTCTCAAACTGAAGCGCTGAAAAACGCCCCTAAAAAAGATTCTGACTATTTCAGAATTCCGAAAGTTTTGGATAAATAAGACTTTTATTTTCCAATTTCTCATAAAATTCCACATTCAATTGAACATCTTTTCGATGAAAGCGTATTAAATTCGTTAATTTTGAATGTTTGGCTCTCAAAAGCTTTGCTAATTAAAAACTATGGCTATTATCGTTTTTATTGTTTTGATCACGCTGGCTCTAAGTCTTTATGACTTCGTTTCGTCCAGAGATGTGGAGCGATTATCAGCGAGTGTTTCAAAACTAAAAGCACAAAAATATGGCGCTTATGATCTTCGAAAGTCCTATAATTTAGTACTTACGAGTATTGTGCTGATTTTTTCATTGGTTTTTACTGCCTACATTAGTTATGATAAAATTTACGGATTTGGCCGACCTGAAGCTGAACAAAAGGAGAAAAGTGACACTTTTATGTTGACTTTGAACGCGCCTCCTTTGGAACACAATGAAACCTTGCCGCCTGCATATACGTTAAATGGCAAGCAAGGTTCAGGGCCGAAAACGAGTGCTAGCAATGCTTCTGAACCACAAATTGAGTCGGAAGAACCAACACCAGAAAATGTAGATGTTGACAATGTGCCGGCAAATGTAAAAGTGAAATCGACCACAAATAACCCTAATCCAGAGAAGCCGATAAAGACCAAAACCAATAAATCTTCTTCCGCTGAGCAGGAAGTGAAAGATTTTGAGCGCAAATTATTTGAAGACGCAAAAGGGGTGAGAGAGCGTGAAAGAATTCAAAAAGATGCGGAGGAAAAACGAAAAGTCCGAGAACAAAAGAAACAACAAGCTCAAAATCAGAGCAGTCAATCGACCATTAATGACGGAGGAAATAACGGGGCGAAAGGCAAAACGATGGTTAATTTTGACTTGAAAGGTCGAACGCCACACAACAATGATTTGTGGTATATTCGAAATCCTGGATATACTTGTGGTCAAGGTTTGTCGGGTGAAGTTGTGGTTAAAATCAAAGTAAATTCTAATGGCGATGTAACTGAAGCGACAGTTCTAGGCGATGTTTCTGCATTAAATCCATGTTTAGCAAAGCAAGCCAAAGAATACGCCAAGAAATCAAGATTCAATGCCTCGGAATTAGCGTCGCAAGAAGGGAAAATTACCTATCGATTTGTTCCGTAATTAATTCCTCTTCAAGATTTTCTTCTTCAATATTGATATCTTTTTTAAATACCAATTTCAAATATATAAAACCAAAAACACCAGCTGTTAACGACGCAATTAATATAGCGATTTTTGCATGGTCGATTATTTCTGCCTTATCAAATGCAAGAATGGTAACGAAAATGGACATAGTAAAACCTATTCCAGCCAAAATCCCCATTCCTAGTAATTCATGCCATTTTGATTTTCCTGGCAATGCAGAAAGACCTAATTTCACTGCAATAAAACACATCAAAATGATTCCCAATGGTTTTCCGATTACCAATCCAAGCATAATTCCTAAGCTGCTGTTTGTAGTCAAACTTGCTGTCCAGTTTCCATCAAAAGCAACGCAAGTATTCGCCAAGGCAAAAAGCGGAAGGATGAAAAAAGCAATCGGTTTGTGCAAATGATGTTGCAATTTGTAAGAGCTTGAATCTTCATTGCCGTTCTGAATAGGAATTGCAAATGCCAATAGCACACCTGTAACAGTAGCGTGAATTCCAGAATGCAGCATGAAATACCACATAGCGACACCTGCCAATAGATAAGGGATTAGGTTCTTGATTTTTAAACGATTAAAAACTAATAAAAGCGTAAAAATGCCGCCTGCAATCAATAAATTCATGCCAGGCGTGAGGCCCAAGATGCCAGTTTCTGGTTGTGAAGGGTAGAAAATGGCAATTACAACGATTGCTCCCAAATCATCAATTACAGCTAAAGCCACCAAGAAAACTTTCAATGCATTTGGCACTTTATTTCCCATAATTGACAGCACACCAATGGCGAATGCAATATCAGTTGCCATCGGGATTCCACCTCCTGCTTGCGTTGCCGTGCCAAAATTGAATATCATAAATATGCCAGCAGGAACAAGCATTCCGCCCAAAGCGCCAAATACTGGAAGGGAAGCTTTCTTGAAATTTGAAAGTTCGCCGATGTAAATTTCACGTTCTAATTCTAAGCCGATGAGCAAAAAGAAAATGGCCATTAATCCATCATTAATCCAATATTCCAACGATTCAGAACCAATTTTTGTATGCCAAATATGAATGTAAGACTCTCCAAATGAAGAATTTGATAAAATTAATGAAAGAATTGTGCAAAAGATCAAAATGATTCCACCGGCTTTTTCATTTTCGAAAAATTCTTTAAACATTTTGGTTAATCGCATGATTTTTAGTCTTCGCTTGAGTGGGCTAAATTACAAAAAACACGGGTGATTTCGTTTATACTATTTGCATTAAGCGGAGAGATAATTAGTCAGTTTTAATTCTGTTTTGATAAAATTACCGTTCTTTGTATATTCAATTTCACAGACAATTACAGTTATGCAGAAAATTATCACATTTGTTATGGTGAGCGCAAACATAATTTTGCATGCACAAAACGTACAAAAACAGTCCATGATAAATTATCCAAAGTCCAAAAAAGTGGACACAGTGACCAATTATTTTGGCACGCCTGTTCAAGATCCTTATCGGTGGTTAGAAGATGATCGATCTGCTGAAACAGGGACTTGGGTTAGTGCTCAGAATGAAATCACATTCAATTACTTGGATCAAATTCCGTTCAGAAACAAGATTAAAAATAGAATGGAAGCGATTTGGAATTACGAACGCATTTCAGCGCCTTTTAAGGAAGGAAAATTCACTTATTTTTATAAAAACAATGGATTGCAAAATCAATCTGTTCTTTACAAAATAAACGAAAACGGGAAAGAAGAAATCTTTTTAGATCCCAATATGTTTTCGAAAGATGGTTCTACTTCTTTGGCTGAAGTGAGTTTTTCGAAAGATGGCTCGATTGTCACTTATTCTATCTCAGAAGGAGGAAGCGATTGGCGAAAAGTAATTGTCATGAATGCCATCACCAAGAAAATTTTGGAAGACACTTTGGTTGACGTTAAATTCAGCGGTGTTTCTTGGAAAGGAAACGAAGGATTTTATTATTCTAGCTACGACAAGCCTGAAGGAAGTGAACTTTCTGCCAAAACGGATCAACATAAATTGTATTACCATGCGTTGGGAACCTCACAAAAAACGGATAAAGTTATCTTTGGCTTGAATGAAAAACGCCGATATGTTGGCGGTTCAGTAACAGAAGATGACAGATATTTGGTTATTACTGCTGCCAATTCCACTTCTGGTAATGAGTTGTATTTATTGGATTTAAAAACGCCAAATGGGGCCATTATAAATATGGTTGATAATTTTGAATCAAGCAGTTACATCATTGAAAATGTAGGCACAAAATTGTTTATAATGACCAATTTAAATGCACCAAATGAAAGAATTGTTTCAGTAGACGCTTCCAAACCTCAAGTCGAAAATTGGAAAGATTTTATCAAAGAAACTGCCCATGTTCTGTCACCTTCAACAGGGGGCGGATACTTTTTTGCACAATACATCAAAGATGCTGTTTCCATGGTTTTGCAATATGATTACAATGGAAAGTTAATCCGAGAAATTACCTTGCCTGGAATTGGAACCGTGAGTGGTTTTGGCGGAAAAAAGGAAGAGAAAATACTGTATTATTCTTTTTCAAACTATATCACCCCAGGATCCATTTATATTTTTGAACCACATAAAGGAAAATCTAAGATTTACACCAAACCTAAAGTAGATTTTAATTCAGACGGTTACGAATCAAAACAAGTTTTCTACGCTTCGAAAGATGGCACCATGATTCCAATGATTATCACGCACAAAAAAGGCTTGGTTTTAGATGGCAAAAATCCAACGATTTTATATGGTTATGGCGGATTTAATATCAGTTTGACTCCTGCTTTTAGCATTGCGAATGCTGTTTGGTTGGAGCAAGGAGGAGTTTATGCTGTTGCAAACTTGCGCGGTGGCGGAGAATATGGAAGAAGCTGGCACGATGCTGGAATTCAATTGAAAAAGCAAAATGTTTTTAATGATTTTATCGCGGCAGCTGAATATTTGATCAAACAAAAAATAACATCATCTGATTATTTAGCAATTAAAGGTGGTTCAAATGGCGGTTTGTTAGTTGGCGCCGTGATGACTCAACGACCAGATTTAATGAAAGTTGCATTACCCGCCGTGGGAGTTTTGGATATGTTGCGATATCACACATTTACTGCTGGCGCCGGTTGGGCGTATGATTATGGAACAGCTGACGACAGCGAAGAAATGTTTAAATATTTATTGGGCTATTCTCCTGTTCATCAGGTAAAAGCTGGCGTAAAATATCCTGCAACGATGGTAACAACTGGAGATCATGACGACAGAGTTGTTCCGGCGCATAGTTTCAAATTTGCTGCAGAGTTACAAGAAAAACAAGCAGGAGCAAATCCAGTATTGATTAGAATTGATGTAAATGCTGGTCACGGTGCCGGAAAATCAATCGCACAAACAATTCAAGAAAGCGCAGATATTCAGTCGTTTATTCTTTTTAATATGGGATTTTAATTTAGAAAAAAGATTTATTTTTTCGGTTCAAAATCTAGCATCAATGAATTCATGCAGAATCTTTTGTAAGTAGGAGCGGGGCCGTCGTCAAAAATATGTCCCAGATGTCCATCGCATCTTCCACAAACGACCTCAATTCTTTCCATTCCATAAGAATTGTCGGAAATGTAGTTGACACTTGTCGGTCTGATTGTTTCATAAAAACTTGGCCAACCGCAAGAACTTGAAAATTTTGAATCAGCCAAAAAAAGTGGATTTCCGCATGCTGCACAAAAGTATGTTCCTATGCCTTTAAAATCCCAATATTTGCCAGAAAAAGCAAATTCAGTGTCTTTTTTTCTAGCGATTTGATATACATCATTGGGCAAAACTTTTTTCCATTCGGCATCGCTTACATTTAAATGTGTTGTGTCTGTTTTTGAATAATAAGGATTTTTGCCAGAAACGACGCTCTTCGTTTGCGCTTGACAAGAACTGATGATTAACAAAAGTGATAAAGACAAAATGATTTTCATGGGATAACTTAATTAATTATAAAAGCAGTAATGTTTCATTTTAATAGAAACAAATAAACTTGTTTTTTGTTGTACAAATGATTCAGAATCAAAATGATTTTAACCGATATTCAATAAAAAAATCCTGCTACAAATGCAACAGGATTTTAATCTTATCTTAATTATAAGGAATGTTTATTTTCGCAGAATCGTTATCATTCCTGAACAAAATCCTCTGAATTGATCTGATTCACAGTCAAAATCATCTGATTTTATGGTGTAAAAATAAACACCTTCTTGCAGGTCTTTTCCATTCGCATCTTTTCCACTAAAGACGTTTGCTGAACTTGTCATTTCATACACAAGATTTCCCCAACGATTTAAAATTAAAATTTTGTAAGTCAAACATTCGTCAAACAAAATTGGTAGTTGCATTACATCATTGGTTCCGTCACCATTTGGTGTAATAACATTTGGAATCACATAATCTTTCATGCTTACACCTTCAGGAATAAAAACAGGCAATGTTGCGCTATAACTACAGTTGTATTGGTCTGTAACTGTTAATGTAACAATTTGATTTCCAAATTGTGGAAAATATATCGTTGGATTAATGGAAGTTGAATTATCGATTCCATTGATATTCCAATTGTATTGATAGAATCCTGTAGGAGTTGATAAATCGGTAAAAATTCCATTCTGAAAGCAATCTGTTACGTAGCTGTAATTGGCTAATACTGGGGTTGTAATTACAAAAGGACTAACCAATGTATTGGCACATCCATTTGCATCTGTATAAGCATAAGTAACAGAATAATTTCCTGGTGCTTCTCCTGCAATCCCTACTGTGTTTCCGGAAACCAATGTTCCAGTGAGCGTTCCCCCTGCAGGCGTCAATGTCAATAATACATCAGGAGACCCAAAGCAATAGCTTGCAGAAATATTATTTGTCAAAACTGGTCTTGGCAGCACATCAATCGTTTCTGTTGCCGTTGCGATACAGTTATTTGCATCTGTATAAGTGTACAGAATGGCATGTGTTCCGTCACTCAAAGCTGCTGGATTGAAAGTTGCTGTTTGTGTCCCATCTACGGTAAAAACACCTCCTGCTGGTGCACCAACCAAAGTGATGGCAGGAGCATAATTACATAAAAATGGTGGTGTAGTAATGGTTGGCGAAGGCACCGCAACTACTGTTACATTTCCTGTTATCGAACTTGTGCAAGAATTTGCATCGGTAAAAGTATAGGTCAAAATATGCGTTCCAACTCCAGCTGCAGATGGTACAAAACTATTGTTTGCAACCCCTGGACCTGAAAGTGCGCCGCCTGCTGGTGTTAAGTTGAAATTTACAGGCGTATTAGAAACACAATAAGTTGGATTTATTCCTGTAAAAGTGACTATTGGAAGCGCATTTACAGTGATAATATCAGTGGCTGTATTTACACATCCTTGAGTGGTTGTAAACGTATAAGTTATTGTCTCTGGACCAGCTCCTGCAGTTTGCGGATTGAAACCATTTCCTGCAACTCCAGTTCCTGCTAAAACGCCACTTCCACCGCTTCCATTCGCTGGAGAAAGTGTAATTGGAGTAATTGCACCATCAATGCAAATTGCTGAAACTAAATTGACCGAAACCACCGGAACAGCAAAAATTTCAGTTTGCGCAGTTGCAGTTGCTTGACATCCATTGACATCAGTGTAATTGTACGAAATATTTTGTACTCCTACGGTTAATGTTGCTGGATTTAAACTATTTGTTTGTACCAAATTAATAAAGACAGTTCCTCCAACAGGCGAACCAACAAGTGTAACTGGATTGTCATTCGCACAAATAGTTGTTGGTGCGGTAATACTTGGTGTTGGTAAAGCAACGACTTGCACATTTGCAGTAGTTGAATTTGAACAACCGTTTCCATCCGTATAATTGTAAGTTAAAGTATGTGTTCCAACGCCTGCTGTTGCTGGGTTAAAGCTCGTTCCGGTTACTCCAGCGCCACTAAGTGTTCCGCCAGCAGGCGAAAGTGTAAACTGCAAAGCTGGATTTGAAATACAATATGGATTTGTTATTCCCGTAATACTTACAACCGGTAATGGATTTACAATGATTTGATCTGTAGCGGTATTTGTACATGTGTTTTCATCTGTAAACACATAAGTGATTGTTTGTGTGCCTGCGCCAGCAGTTGCTGGATTGAAATTACTTCCAGAAACACCATTTCCAGATAATACTCCTGTTTGTCCTGCAGTTGGAATAGGACTCACAACAGACAATGGAAAAGCAGCTGAATCAATACAAACTTGCTGAACTAAATCCAAAGTAACTGTTGGTACTAAATTTAAAATCTCGACATTTAACAGTTGTGAAAGCCCTGCGTTATCACTAACATTTACAAAATATGTGCCTGCGCAAAGTCCAACTGCGGTTTGCGTAGTTTGCAATTGTGAATCACTCCAAATAAAAGTATAGGGTGCTGTGCCTCCTGTTGGGTTAACGGTCGCTGTTCCAGTACACGTCGAAATTCCTGGTGTAATACACGTACTATTGCATGTTCCATAAGTTGGCGCACCATAAGCTAGAGATAAATCTGAAGGCCATGCTCCTCCGTCAACTGTTCTTCTTAAACTTTGGCCAACGTGGTTACCAGCATTTTGATTACTTATCCAATTTTTTCTATTAGCAGGGATATTGTCATAACTCGCCAAGGAAGCCACGGCAGCGCAGCCACCAAGTGTTGCCACGCAAGGTGAACCATTTGTATTTGTTGAGGAAGTAACCCAAGAAACAGCATCTTGTGGAACTCCATTTGCATCGTAAAATGCAAACCAACCACCAGCATTTGGAAACCAAATTCTTGTACCACTGCTGCAAACTCCATTGTCAGTAACATTTGTTGGAACAACAAGTTCAACAACATTACCTCCATTTTGCACCAATAAATTTGATGGTACAGCAGTCATATTTGAGCCCCTCACCATACAAAATCCTGCCGGTGGAATGATTGTTCCTGCGGGAATTACATATCCTCCGTTTCCTTCACCCGTATTATTTCCTAAATAGTAACAAGAAATATCTATCGGTTCACACAAATTTGGGTTGTATAACTCAATCCATTCTCCTCTTCCTGCACCTGTTCCTGCTCCACTGATTGACCCATCATTTACAGATGGCGAAATCATCAACTCATTAATTAAAATACTAGGACCTGAATAATTGCATCCTGAACCATTACAAATGGTATTTACAGTAGTTGTAAAAGTGGCAGTAATTTGTCCAAATGCTGAGATGTTTGCAATTGAAAAGACAATAAATACAAGATAAAATTTTGTTTTTGGAACTACTTTTAAGTTCCATTTTCTGAGTAATAACATAGATAATCTATTAGTAATAATATTAGTAATCATTCCAAATTTACAATTTTACTTCTGATTTTAACAATTTTTTTTAAAATTTTAAAGCAAAAATACAATTAATGATAAATAGACTTAGTTTTTAAGATTTTAGTTGCATCGATATTTTTCAAAGCAGCTTTCAAATTCTTTGTTAAATTTTTTCAATGAAATGCCTACCTTTGCACTATGCGTTTTGAGTTAACCAAAGATTTTTTAGAGCAATTGCGTCGCGCGATTCAAACAGAAGATACTGTTTGGATTGACGAGCATATTCTTGGTTTGCACTTCGCTGACATCGCAGAGTTATTAGATGAGTTAACCAAAGAGCAAGCAAAATTCGTCTATTTCCGCTTAGATGAAGATCTTCAGGCGGACGTTTTGATGGAATTGGAAGAAGATGTTCGGGATCGTTTCATCAAAACTCTTTCTTCTAAAGAAATTGCAGAACAACTTGAAAACCTTGATTCTGATGATGCTGCAGATATCCTAGGGGAATTAACGGACAAAGAAATTCAGGAAGTTATCTCCCACATGGAAGATGACGAGGCCGCCGAAGACATTGTTGACCTTTTAAATTACGACGAAGATACTGCCGGTGGTTTGATGCAAAAAGAATTTATTCAAGCAAATTTAAGCTGGCCAGTGGATCGTTGCATTGTTGAATTGCGCCGGCAAGCAGAAGATGTTGAGCAAGTTTATACGATTTATGTAGTTGATCAACTTAATAAATTAGTTGGGTTGTTGTCTTTAAAAAGATTGCTTTTCGCAAGTCCAAAAACTAAAATAAGCGATCTTTATCAAGCTAAAAATATTATTTCTGTAAAAACCACAGACAGCAGTGAAGTTGTAGCGAGAGTCATGGAAAAATATGATTTAGTTTCCATTCCTGTGGTCGATTTTCAAAATAAATTAGTTGGTCGAATCACCATTGATGACGTCATGGATATCATCAAAGACGAGGCCGACAAAGATTTCCAATTGGCTTCGGGGATTTCTGAAAAAATTGAATCCAACGCTACAGTTTGGAGAATGTCGCGTGCACGTTTGCCTTGGTTGTTAATCGGAATGCTCGGCGGAACTTTAGGCGCTCAAGTTATTTCAACCTACGAAGGAAGTATCAGTAAGATTCCAGCTTTGGCGTTTTTTATTCCGCTAATTACGGCAATGGGCGGCAATGTAGGCGTTCAATCTTCAGCGATTGTAGTGCAATCATTGGCCCGTGGAAATCAATTTAATTCTATTACCTCCAAATTAGCCAAGGAAGCGCTTGTTGGATTGTTAAATGGACTCATTTGCTCGATTTGTATTTTCGGAATTGCTACCGTTTTTGAAAATCAAACACTCGGAATCACCGTTAGTATTGCACTTTTTGTAGTGATTCTCTTTGCTGCCATCATGGGTTCTATGATTCCGCTAATCCTAAATAAATACAAAATTGATCCCGCACTTGCAACAGGACCATTTGTGACAACTTTAAATGATGTTCTTGGATTGTTCATCTACTTCACAGTAGGAATGATTTTGTACGGACTATAAATTTCAGTTATGAAAATCATTTTTTTGGATACTGTTCATCCGATTTTAGAAGAGCGATTAATTGCAGCCGATCATCAATGTATCCAGCTAACAGACAGTGATTTTGAATCAACGAAAAAATTAATTTCAGTTGCTGACGGAATTGTAGTTCGTTCCCGTTTTACGATGGATGCGAATTTGTTAGATGCAGCTCCCAATTTGAAGTTTATCGCACGTTCTGGCGCTGGAATGGAAAACATCGATTTGGATTATTGCGCAAAACGAAACATTCAACTTTTCAATGCGCCAGAAGGAAATCGCAATGCGGTTGGCGAACATGCCCTTGGAATGTTGTTGACGCTGATGAATAATTTGGTTTCCGCTGATGCAGAAGTCCGCTCAGGTAAATGGGATCGCGAAGGAAATCGAGGAATCGAATTGGATGGAAAAACCGTCGGAATTATCGGTTATGGCAACAATGGAGAAGCTTTTGCCAAAAAACTGCGCGGATTTGATGTTCAAATTCTAGCTTACGATAAATACAAAAGCAATTTTGGAAATGAATTTGTGATAGAATCGACCTTGGAAGTATTGTATGCCAACGCTGATGTAATTAGTTTTCACATCCCGCAAAACGAAGAAACGTTATTTTGGGCGAATGATACTTTTTTCGCAAACATTCAAAAACCCTTCTTTTTACTCAATCTTTCTAGAGGAAAAATAGTTCAAACCAAAGCATTGTTAAATGCCATTGAAAACGGAAAAGTCCTCGGCGCAGGATTGGATGTGTTGGAGTTTGAAAAAGCAAGCTTTGAAAATTTCTTCGATGGAAATATGCCTGAAGCGTTTCAACAATTACTTGCCTCCAAAAAAGTGATTTTATCGCCTCACGTGGGCGGTTGGACCAACGAAAGTTATTTCAAATTGAGTGCTGTTTTGGCAGATAAGATTCTACGACATTTTCAATAGTTTGAATAAAATTCAATTAAATTAAATAATTAGTCGTTGTATAAATCTAAAAGTCAAATACTTGAGTAGAATTTGACTTTTTGAATACGACAATTTTTTACGCTTTCTTCAAAGCAATTTTTGCATCGCCTTCTTCAACTAAATCTATAATTAAAGAATCAGTTCCCAAAGTTTCAAATTGAATGTTATTCGCCAACACTTCGTTGCAAACATATTCGCCATTCTTTTGAATTGCATTTTGTAATTCAAGCGAACATTCAACGAATAAATTAATTTTGTCAGTAACCTCAAGTCCAGAATCTTTGCGTAAGTTTTGAACGCGATTGATTAATTCTCTTGCGATTCCTTCTTGGCGCAATTCTTCGGTTAAAGTAATGTCTAATGCAACCGTAATTCCATTTTCACTGCTCACCAACCAACCTGGAATGTCTTGCGCAATAATTTCAAAATCGCCGCCGTCTAAATTAATTTCAGTTCCATCAATTTCTCCGCTCCAAGCATTGGTGCTTACAATCGAAGCGATGTCGTCTTGCGTAAATCCAGCAACCAATGTCGCGATGGCTTTCATTTGTTTGCCGTATTTCGGTCCAATGGTTTTGAAATTGGGTTTGATGCTTTTCACCAACATGCCATTTCCTTCTTCCAACAATTCCAATTCTTTTACATTGACTTCAGACAAAATCAATTCGGAAATGTGTTGAATATTTTTAGCAAAATCGGCACTCAACGCGGGAACCATGATTTTTTGCAAGGGTTGACGTACTCTCAAACGCTCTTTTTTACGCAATCCCAACACCAACGAAGAAACTCGTTGCGCAATTTCCATTTGCGCTTCTAAATCTGCGTTAATCATCGCTTCGTTCACTTTCGGAAAATCGGCCAAATGTACAGAACTTACAGAATTACGATTTGTAACCGCATTCAAATCTGAAAACAATTGATCCATGAAAAATGGGGCAATCGGCGAGCCTAAAATAGCAACCGTTTCCAAACAGGTATAAAGCGTTTGGTATGCAGAGATTTTATCTTCTGAATCTTCTGATTTCCAGAATCTTCTTCTACATAAACGCACGTACCAATTCGACAATTGATCATTTACAAAATCTTGAATCAATCGGCCTCCTTTCGTTGGTTCGTAAGTTTCAAATGATTCATCTACTTGCTGAATCAAGGTATTCAATTTCGATAAAATCCAACGGTCGATTTCTGGTCGATTTTCCAACGCGATTTCTGCTTCAGAATAATCGAAACCATCAATGTTTGCATACATTGTGAAGAAAGAATACGTGTTGTACAAAGTTCCGAAAAACTTGCGTTGAACTTCTGTAATTCCATCTAAATCAAACTTCAAATTGTCCCACGGCTGCGCATTCGTAATCAAGTACCAACGCGTCGCATCTGGGCCGTATTTGTCTAATGTTTGGAATGGATCAACAGTATTTCCCAAACGTTTCGACATTTTTTGTCCGTTTTTGTCGAGAACCAAACCGTTTGAAATCACATTTTTGTAAGCAACAGAATCAAAAACCATCGTTGCAATTGCATGCAAAGTATAAAACCAACCCCTTGTTTGGTCAACGCCTTCAGCGATAAAATCTCCTGGAAATCCTTTGTGATTGTCAATCAATTCTTTGTTTTCAAACGGATAATGCCATTGAGCATAAGGCATGGCGCCCGAATCAAACCAAACATCAATCAAATCTGCTTCGCGTTTCATTGGTTTTCCTGTGGCAGAAACTAACGTAATTGTATCGACATAATTTTTATGTAAATCAATTTGCGCGTAGTTCGCTTCTGACATATCACCAACTGCAAATTTCGCCAATGGATTTTCAGTCATAAAGCCAGCTTTCACTGATTTTTCGCATTCATTTTTTAATTCTTCAACCGAAGAAATAATAAGCTTTTCGTCGCCTTCTTCGGTGCACCAAATCGGAATAGGTATTCCCCAATAGCGCGAACGAGAAAGGTTCCAATCGTTGACATTTTCCAACCATTTCCCAAAGCGCCCAGTTCCGGTAGATTCTGGTTTCCAATTGATTGTATTATTGAGTTCCATCATGCGTTCTTTCACATTCGAAGCGCGCACAAACCATGAATCCAACGGATAATACAAGATCGGTTTATCAGTTCTCCAGCAATGCGGATAACTGTGTTCGTATTTTTCAACTTTAAAGGCTTTGTTTTCCGTTTTCAGTTTGATGGAAATTTGAACATCAGCAGATTTTTCCGGTTCTGTTCCTGCATCGTAATATTCATTTTTGACATACATTCCAGCAAATTCGCCCATTTCTGGTCTGAATTTTCCTTGTAAATCAACCAACGGAACAGCTTTTCCTGTTTCGTCCAAAACCAACATTCCTGGAATGCCAGCTTCGGCTGCAACTTTCGCATCATCCGCACCAAAAGTAGGAGCGATGTGCACAATTCCAGTTCCATCTTCTGTGGTCACAAAATCTCCAGGAATCACGCGGAAAGCTTTTTTTGCATTTTCATGCGGCAAAGCATACGCTAACAATTGTTCGTATTGAATTCCGACCAACTCTTTTCCCTTGCATTCTCCAACGATAAAATACGGAATTGTTTTATCACCGGAAGTGTAATTTGCTAATTCTGAATCATTTTCAACCGCAAAATAACCTTTAGAAAATTGGTAAGAAACCAAGTTTTTCGCCAAAATTACATGAATTGGCTCAAAAGTATATTGGTTAAATGATTGCACCAAAACATAATCGATATTCGGTCCAACGGCCAACGCGGTATTGGAAGGCAATGTCCAGGGCGTTGTCGTCCACGCGAGGAAATAAATTGAATATTGCGAATTTGGAATTTTCCAATTTGCAATTTGCAATTGAGAATCAACAATTTTAAATTGCGCAACCACCGTCGTATCTTTCACATCGCGGTAACAACCGGGCTGATTTATTTCGTGAGAAGACAATCCTGTCCCAGCTTTCGGAGAATAAGGTTGGATTGTGTAACCTTTGTACATCAAATCTTTGTTGTACAATTGTCCCAACAACCACCACACAGATTCCATGTATTTTGGCTCATAAGTGATGTATGGATTTTCCATATCCACCCAATAACCCATTTGTTTGGTCAAATTATTCCAAATATCGGTGTAACGCATGACCGCTTCGCGACACGCTTTGTTGTAATCTTCTACAGAAATTTTCTTCCCAATATCTTCTTTGGTGATTCCCAATTCTTTTTCAACGCCTAATTCTACCGGCAAACCGTGCGTATCCCAGCCAGCTTTGCGTTTTACTTGAAAACCTTTCAGCGTTTTGTAACGACAAAAAATATCTTTGATTGAGCGCGCCATCACGTGGTGAATTCCAGGCAAACCATTCGCAGACGGCGGACCTTCGAAAAACACGAATGGAGTTTTACCTTCGCGGGAGGAAATCGAAAGGTCAAAAATGGAATTTTCGTCCCATTTCTTCATCACTTTTTCTGCAACTTCCGGAAGATTTAAACCTTTGTACTCTTGATATTTTGAACTCATTTCAGGGTATTTTGTCGAATAAAGATGCAAAGATAATCCAAAATTGTAAATTTTAGTTTTCGATACAGGGTTTGGACGCTTGAAATTCCAGAAAATCTTGATTTTAACGATTTATATTTACATTTGAAACCAAATCGAGAATCATGGCACAAGCAAAAACGAATTACGGCGCACTTTCAACCATTATCACAGTATTCTTTTTCTGGGGATTTATCGCTGCAGGAAATAGTGTATTTATCCCATTTTGTAAGCATTTTTTCAAGTTGGATCAGTTTCAAAGTCAGTTGATTGATTTTGCATTTTACTTTGCATATTACTTGGGCGCACTGATTTTATACGCAGTAGGAGTGAAGCGCGGGGAAGATCCTGTTTCCAAATGGGGATACAAAAAGAGTATCGTTTATGGATTACTTTTTTCCGCTTTAGGCGCCGTTGCGATGATTGTTTCGCTTTATTATGGCGTTTTTGTTGGCATGTTGGTGGGACTTTTCATCGTTGCACTTGGATTTTCGCTGCAACAAACTTCTGCAAATCCATTCATGATTTCTTTGGGAGATGAATCAACTGGTTCAAATCGTGTGAGTTTGGGCGGTGGAATCAACAGTTTAGGAACAACGATTGGTCCGCTGGTGGTTGCTTTTGCACTTTTTGGTGCTGGAAGCATGAGCGATGAAATGATTCAATCTTTGAGCATGGACAAAGTAATTATTCTCTATGTTTTTGTCGGTTTGCTGTTCTTAGGAATTGCCGCTTTGTTTCATTTTTCGAAGAAATTGCCTTCAGGGAAAAAAGAAATTTCAGCTGATGAAAATGTAGGAAAATCAAATAAAGCCTTGGCTTCTCTGTTGATCATCACTGGTTTATTGATTGGTTGTTTTTCCCCAGTTTTCAGCAGCTACAGAAGTGCTGAAGCCAAAAAAATTGAAGTAATTGAGAAACAACTGAAAGAAACTGAGCAAATCATTGGCAATAAAAAAAGTCAAATCATACTTGAAAATGAAATTAAATCGCTGAAAAAACCATTGGAGGAAAAACGAATGATTTGGTTTTCCATGGGATTGGTGGTTGTCGTGGGCGGACTCGCAACATCTTTCGTACTTTCCAAAAGGCAAAAATCCGGTTGGGGAGCGATGCAATATCCGCAGTTGATTTTGGGAATGTTGGCGATTTTCGTTTACGTTGGTGTTGAGGTGGCCATGGGAAGTAATTTGGGTGAATTGCTTAAACAGAAAGAATTTGGAGGTTATTCTTCCTCTCAAATTGCGCCGTTTATTGCGATGTATTGGGGAAGTTTGATGATGGGACGTTGGGCAAGCGCCGTGCACGTTTTCAATCTTTCTAACACCATAAAAAATGTGTTGACCGCTGCGTTGCCCTTGGTGGCTTTTGGACTTGTTTTATATTTCACGCATTTAGCGGGACACAATATCAATCCATTGTACGCGTATGGAATTTGCGTAATTGTGCAGATTTTAGGCTTTTTCTTAGGTCAAAATAAACCAGCTAAAACCTTGATGATTTTCGGATTTTTAGGAGTTGTCGCAACATTGATAGGTTTGATTCCAACAGCCAATTTAAACCCGATTTATGAAATATTTGGGATGAAAAACACAGGAATCATTTCCGTTTACGCCTTTTTAAGTGCGGGCTTATTTTGTTCAATCATGTGGCCGTGCATTTTTTCACTTTCCTTGGCTGGCCTGGGAAAATACCAATCTCAAGGTTCTGCATTTTTGATTATGATGATACTTGGAGGAGCAATTATTCCGCCTTTACAAGGAAAAATAAGCGATTTAACAGGAATTCAATCTTCCTTTTTTGTGGGCGTAATTTGTTTTGCATACTTGACAATTTTTGCCGTTTGGGTGCGCGCAATCTTGAAAAAACAAGGAGTGACAATGGAATAATATTTTTGAAAAATTTAATTATTAGTGTTGAATTTATTCCAAATCTTCACTATCTTTAATCTCCATGTCTGAAGAAAAACAAATTTTTACACTCAAACAAGTTGCGCTTTCGATTCAAAAAGTAATTGCTGAGCGATATAGCCGTTTGTATTGGGTTCAGGCTGAAATGCACAAGTTAAATTACACCAACAAAGGACATTGTTATCCAGAATTGGTGCAAAAAGAAGACGGAAAAATCGTGGCAGAAATGCGTGGAACGATTTGGAAAGCCCAATTTGATAAAATCAGCAAATCTTTTTCAGAAGTTGTCAAAGAGCCATTGAAAGATGGAATGAGCTTACTTTTCCTGGTGAAAATTAGTTTTCATCCGCTATATGGAATGGGATTGGAAGTCGTCGATATCGATCCAACTTTCGCCTTGGGTGAATTGCAAAAAGAAAGGGAAGAAACGCTCAAAAGATTGACTAAAGAAGGAATTTTAAATGCCAATCAACGGTTGCACTTTCCTTTATTGCCGCAAAGAATTGCAGTTATTTCCGTTGATTCCAGCAAAGGATTGTCTGATTTTTATAGCGTTGTGCAAAATAATCAATGGAATTACGCATTCTTTTTCATGCTTTTCACCGCGCAATTAAACGGTGATTTGGCGGTCGATTCGATTCAAAAACAGTTGCGCAAAATTGAAAAAGTAAAGCACCATTTCGATGCAGTTGCCATCATTCGTGGCGGTGGCGGAGAAATTGGTTTGTCGTGCTACAACAATTATGAATTATCGAAAGCGATTGCCACTTTTCCTTTGCCCGTTTTGACAGGAATTGGACATTCTACAAATATCACTGTTTCTGAAATGGTTGCGTTTCGAAATGCGATTACACCAACCGAATTAGGTGAATTTTTGATTCAATGTTTTCACAATTTTTCGGTTCCAGTCAATGACGCTCAGAAATCTTTGAAAATGGAAGTAAATCAATTTATTCAAGACCAAAAACTTGAATTGTCAAACGAATTGAGGATTTTTAAAAATGTCAGCATTCAACGATTATTTCAAACCAATCAAGTATTAAATTCAACAACGAAAAATCTTTCTTTGCACGCTAGATTTAAATTCAACAACGAACGAAAAGTGCTTGATTCCTCCGCTGACCAGCTAAAATCGCATGTAAGAAGTAAGAGAAATTTTGAAAATCAAAGAATCAAGCAGTTGAAATTGAATTTAATGAAAAATGCAAAGGTAAACATCAGTGTTGGTCAGAATCAATTGCGCGACACACAAACTTTCATGATGCAACAATTGCCAAAATTTTTCATCAAAACGCAGCAAGGAATTTTAAATTTGGAGAAAAATGTGAAATTGATGGATCCAACATTGTTGCTAAAACGTGGATATTCCTTAAGTTTATTCCAAGGAAAAATTATCAATGCCAAAAACCCTGTAAAATCAGGAGATATAATTGAAACCGTCACTTTTGAAAATCGAATCACGAGTGAAGTAAAAGCTATCAAAAAAGAAGAAAATGAGTGAAGAAATTAAGTATACAGATGCGTTCGAGGAATTACAGCAAATTGTGCTCGAAATCGAAGAAGGCGAAATTACGGTGGATGAATTGGCAGTGAAAGTCAAACGTGCGGCACAATTGATAAAAATTTGTAAGAACAAACTGGCGACGACAGAGGAAGACGTCAACGAAATTTTGAAAGAATTGGAAGGTGAATAAGAAACTTTTCAGTCTTAATTTTTGACATATTCCAATTATTCCTAACTTCGTAGCGATGAGTGCAAGTGCAGAAAAGTATAATCAACGAGGATTAAGAACAAGTTATGTGTCAACCGTGATTGGAATATCATTGGTTTTGTTCATGATTGGCTTAGTTTTAGGAGGTGTTTTGGCGCTCAATTCTGTACAAACGCAAGCGAAAGAAAACCTGCAAGGCGATTTGTTTTTCAATGCTGAAATGAATGAAGCGGACATCAAGCAAATCGAACAAGAATTAAAAACTTGGCCTGAATTCAAAGAAGTTTATTTCGTTTCGCCAGAAAGGGCGATGGAAGAGTTCAGTGGTTTGAATAATGATACCAAAGAAATTGAAAATATTTTTGAAGGAGAGAATTTTTTCCCGCCAAACATCGGATACAAGCCAAAAGTGGAGTTTGCAAGTAAAGAGGGAATGAAAGCGTTGAAAACAAAATTGCTCAATGCCTATCCTGAAGAGCTTGATGAGGTAAATTACGATGAAGCAAGCGTTGAAAATGTGAATCTAGGTTTTCGTCAGTTTGCAGTTTTGATTCTATTGGTCGCGCTTTTGTTGATTATTGTTGCCGTTGCGATGATTAACAACACCATTCGTTTGGCTTTATATTCAAAAAGATTTACGATTAAAACAATGCAATTGGTTGGCGCAACTTCCGGTTTTATAAGAAAGCCATTTTTATTGCAAGCGATTTTACAAGGTTTGATTTCTGCCATTATCGGAATGGCGTTATTGATGTCGCTGTTTTATGCCTTGGATAATATTCTTAAAACTATCGAAATTGGATTTGAATTTAAAACCTTCTTAATACTATTTTTAGCGATTTTGAGTTTAGGTATTATCATCACTTTAATTTCAACCTGGTTTGCGCTCAATAAATATTTGCGCATGAAATTAGATAACCTTTATTAATCTTTTTTCAGAAAAATATTTAATCAAATTAAGTTTCAAAAAATGAAAAATAACATGTTTGCTTTCGGAAAAGAAAATTACAGAATCTTATTGATTGGTTTGGTAATCAATATCATTGGATTTGTATTGATGATTGGTGGTGGGTCTGAAGATCCAGCTAAATTTGATGCAGCTGAACTTTTTAGTCCTGTAAGACTAACAATTTCTCCGATTTTGATTGTAGCTGGTTATGTTGTCATGATTTATGCAATTATGAAGAAGCCAAAATCTGACAGTAAGGAAATTACAAAAGATTAAATCCAAAAAAGACAATTAAATTGTCAATCATTTAATATTTTATATGGGAATTATAGAAGCCATTATTTTAGCCATAATTGAAGGCTTGACGGAGTTTTTGCCAGTTTCTTCTACTGGCCACATGATTATTGCTTCATCTATGATGGGCATCGCGTCAGAAGAATTTGTAAAACTTTTCACGATTGTAATTCAATTAGGTGCCATACTTTCTGTGGTTGTTTTGTATTTTAAGAGATTTTTTCAATCGGTTAATTTCTACCTAAAATTAGTTGTTGCTTTCATTCCAGCAGCTGTTTTTGGTGTTTTATTGAGCGATAAAATTGATCAATTAATGGAAAGTCCATTGGCTGTTGCCATTTCGCTTTTAGTCGGTGGTGTGATTTTATTGTTTGTTGACAAATGGTTCAATCGTCCAACGGTGCACGAAGAGGAAAACATTGATTTTCTAACCGCTTTCAAAATTGGAATGTTTCAATGCATTGCCATGATTCCAGGTGTTTCACGCTCTGGTGCAACAATTGTGGGTGGAATGAGTCAGAAATTAAGCAGAAAAGTGGCTGCAGAATTTTCATTCTTCTTGGCAGTTCCGACAATGTTGGCCGCTACAGGAAAAAAGTTATATGACTTTTTGAAAGAAGGCAATTCTTTTTCTCCTGAAGAAATCAAAATTTTAGCCATTGGAAATGTAGTCGCTTTTGTGGTTGCGCTTTTGGCAATCAAAACATTTATCGGATTTTTGAATAAAAACGGTTTCAGGATTTTTGGCTGGTATAGAATTGTTGTTGGTTTAGCCATTATCATTTTGTTAGCTGTTGGTTATGAATTGAAAGTTGTTTAAAAACCATATTCCTACAAATTTTCAATCACAAAATACCATGATAGATTTTCAAGAAGGATTCACCATGTTGGTTGACAAACCTTTCAAATGGACATCCTTTGACGCAGTGAATAAATTGCGTTGGAATATCAAACAAAAACTTGGCGTCAAGAAAATCAAAGTGGGTCATGCGGGAACTTTAGACCCTTTGGCAACTGGTTTATTGGTGATTTGCACGGGTAAAAACACCAAATTAATAGAATCGTTCACCGCGGATGAAAAATCTTATACAGGTACTTTTTTAGTCGGAAAAACAACGCCTTCGTATGATTTAGAATCTCAATACGATGCAGAATTTCCGACGGATCACATCACGGCAGAATTGATTGATTCAGTTCGTGTTTCAATGATTGGAGTGCAACAACAAGTTCCGCCAATATTTTCCGCCAAACAAGTTGATGGACAAAGAGCTTACGATTTGGCTAGGGCCGGAAAACCAGTTGAATTGAAGCCAAATACTGTTGAAATTATAGACTTTCAAATTACCGAAAATCGTTTTCCTGAAGTAGATTTTTTCATCAAATGCAGCAAAGGAACATACATCCGTTCTATCGCACGAGATTTTGGTTTAGCGTTGGATAGCGGAGCCACAATGATTGCACTGCGAAGAACAGCTTCTGGCAGTTTTAAAATCGAA
>Ga0114967_10000828_pt1 | contig 26116 bp, 27 predicted proteins | sample M_130628_MF_Meta_FD_92639 | JGI IMG/M metagenome (GOLD analysis project Ga0114967, IMG submission 92639) | Freshwater microbial communities from Lake Montjoie, Canada to study carbon cycling - M_130628_MF_MetaG | ecosystem: Environmental > Aquatic > Freshwater > Lake | place: Lake Montjoie...
CACCAAGATGATCCACATTGGCCGCAATACGCGCAGCACGATTGTGTCTAAGGGTATTTCCGCCGGGCGCGGCCAAAATGCCTACCGCGGTCTCGTGCGAATCGCCAAAAGTGCCGAGGGCGCTCGCAACTATACCCAATGCGACTCGCTGCTCATCGGCGACCAATGCGGCGCGCATACCTTTCCGTACGTAGAGGTGAAGAACAGCACCGCCAAGCTCGAGCACGAAGCGTCCACGTCCAAAATCAGCGAAGACCAGCTGTTTTATCTGCGCAGTCGCGGCATTGGCCAGGAAGACGCGGTCAACCTCATCGTCAACGGCTTCTGCAAGCAGGTCTTCAAAGAGCTGCCCATGGAATTCGCCGTCGAAGCCCAGAAATTGCTGAGTGTGAGCCTTGAAGGCGCAGTCGGCTGAACGGATCGGAATCTCTCACCATGCTCACGATTGAAAATCTTCAGGTCGAAGTTGACGGCAAGCCCATCCTGCGCGGCCTCAATCTCGAACTGCCCGCCGGCGAGGTCCACGCGATCATGGGCCCCAACGGCTCGGGCAAAAGCACGCTGGCTCACGTGCTGGCCGGCAAGCCCGGCTACACCGTCACCGGCGGTAGCGTCGCGTTTAATGGCCGCGATTTGCTGGGCTTAAGCCCGGAAGAGCGCGCCGGCGAAGGCGTGTTTCTGGCCTTCCAGTACCCGGTAGAAATTCCCGGCGTGAACAACATCTACATGCTGAAAGCCGCCCTCAACGGCATTCGCAAGCATCGGGGTTTGGGCGAAATCAACGCGGTGGAATTCCTTGCCATGGTGAAGTCCAAAACCGCCTCGCTGGGCCTGAAAGAAAGCCTGCTCAACCGGCCTGTGAATCAGGGTTTTTCGGGCGGCGAGAAAAAGCGCAACGAAGTGTTTCAGATGAGCGTGCTCGAACCCACGCTCGCGGTGCTCGACGAAACCGACTCCGGGCTTGATATCGACGCCCTGCGCATCGTCGCCGAAGGCGTCAACCAGCTGCGCGACACCAAGCGCTCGTTTCTGGTCGTCACCCACTACCAGCGCCTGCTGGATTACATCGTGCCCGACAGGGTTCATGTGCTTGCTCAGGGCCAGATCATTAAATCCGGCACGCGCGAACTGGCGCTCGAACTCGAAGCACGCGGTTACGACTGGCTGCTGCAAGCGGTGGCTTGATGAACTGGCTAAGGACCTTGGCGCTGGCGCACGCGCCTGGGCTCGAATCCCCGCTCGGCGCGCTGCGACGGCAAGCGCTCGCCGTGGTCGCCGCGCGTGGTCTGCCAACGCCGCGTGAAGAATCCTGGAAATATACCGACCTGCGGCCGCTCGGCGAGCTGGCGCTGGTGGACGCCCCGGCCGCCATCCAGATTGCCACTACGCTGGCGCCGTTGCTCGAGAGCACGCCGCATCGACTGGTGTTCGTTGACGGCGTGCTAGCGCCAACGCTGTCCGCGCTGGATGCGCTACCGCCCTCGGTTCAGGTCCGCACGCTGAGCGAGGTGCTGGCCCACGACCCGGAAAGTCTGCGCGCCACGCTCTCGCGCTATGCGGAGCAGGACGCGCAGGTGTTTGCCGCGCTGAATGCCGGTTGCGCCCACGACGGTGCCGTGATCGAACTGGCCACCGCGAGCCGTCTTGAGGCGCCGCTGTTGGTCGCCTTCCTCAACAGCCAGAACCCAGCACGCTGTTTCACCGCACCCCTCATCGTGGTGAAGGCCGACGCCCACAGTCAGCTCACGCTCATCGAACTCCATTACGGGGAAGTCGGCGCGCAGAATCTCAGCGCCGCGCTCACCGACATCAGCGCCGGCGCCGGAAGTCAGCTCGCGCACTACCGCCTGCAGATCGAAGCCGCTGAGGCCCTGCATCTCGGCCATCTGCGCCTCGCGCTGGGCGAGCAGGCGCAGGTCGACAGCCATTCTTTTGCTTTTGGCGGAAAGCTCGCCCGGCTCGATATCAACGCCGAATTAGCCGCCCCCGGCGCTGCCGTCACCTTGAACGGTCTATTCCACGCGCAGGCCGGCCAACACATCGATCATCAAACGAAAATCGACCACGCCGCGCCCCACACCACCAGCAACGAGCTTTATAGAGGGCTCGCCGGCGGGGATGGCCGTGGGGTGTTTCGGGGGCAGGTACTGGTGCGGCCCAACGCGCAGAAAATTGCCGCGAAGCAGGCCAGTCACAACCTGCTGCTCTCGCCGAACGCGGAAATCGACACCAAACCGGAGCTGGAAATCTACGCCGACGATGTCAGCTGCGCCCACGGCGCGACGGTCGGTCAGCTGGATGAGAACGCGCTGTTCTACCTGCGCTCGCGCGGCATTCCGCTTGCCGAAGCCCACGCCCTGCTGGTGTTCGGTTTTACGCAGGACGTGGTGGAACAGGTGAATTTTGCGCCCCTGCGCGAATGGCTGGCCAATGCCCTGGCCGGCAGCGCAGACGTGCCCTTGCCCGAAAAAATAGAGGTCAGCGAATGACAATCCAGACTCCGACGCTAGTGCCTGCGTTTGATGTCGCACAGGTGCGTGAGGATTTTCCGATCCTCCACACGCAGGTTCACGGCAAGCCGCTGGTCTATCTCGACAACGCCGCCACCACCCAGAAGCCGCGGGCGGTGATCGATTCCCAGGTGCGCTATTACGAGACGCTCAACGCCAACATCCATCGCGGCGTGCATACCTTGAGCCAGCGCGCGACCGACGAATTTGAAGGCGGCCGGGAAGCCGTCCGACAGTTTCTGAATGCCGGCAGCACGCGCGAAATTATCTTCACGCGCGGGACCACCGAAGCCATCAATCTGGTGGCCCAGACCTATGCCCGCAGCGCGCTGAAAGCGGGCGATGAAGTCCTCATCGGCGAGGCCGAGCATCACGCTAACATCGTGCCCTGGCAGATGCTGCGCGACAGCCACGGCACGGTACTGAAGGTCGTGCCGGTGAACGACGCCGGCGAACTCGACATGGCGGCCTTCGAGCAACTGCTCTCGCCGCGCACCAAGCTCGTTGCCGTCGGCCACGTCTCCAACGCGCTGGGCAGTATCAATCCGGTGGCGCGAATTGTGGCGCTGGCGCATGCGGCGGGGGCAAAGGTGCTCGTGGACGGCGCGCAGTCGGTGGCCCACGGCCATGTGGACGTCACCGCGCTCGATTGCGATTTCTTCGCGTTTTCCGGTCACAAACTGTTTGGCCCCACCGGCATCGGCGTGCTCTATGGCAAAGCCGAACTGCTGGAAGCCATGCCGCCCTGGCAGGGTGGGGGCGACATGATTCGCACCGTCAGCTTCGAGCGGTCGGAGTGGAACGATCTGCCCTGGAAGTTCGAAGCCGGCACGCCCGATATTGCCGGCGGCATTGGCCTGAAAGCCGCAATCGACTACCTCGCGACGCTCGATTTCGACGGCGCGATTCGCCACGAGCAGGCGCTGTTGGCTTACGCCACCGAACGCGCCCTGCAGGTGCCGGGTTTACGCCTCATCGGCACCGCGCGTGAAAAAGCCGCGGTGCTGTCGTTTGTGATCGAAGGCCTGCACCCGCAGGATCTGGGCGTGCTGCTCGATACTCAGGGCGTCGCGATCCGCACCGGACACCACTGCGCGATGCCCGTCTTAAGCCGCTACGGCCTGAGCGGCACCGCCCGCGCCTCTTTCGCTTTCTATAACACCCACGAGGAAATCGACCATTTCTTCGCCGCGCTGGCGAAGGCATGTGCAATCCTCGCCTGAACGCATCCAGGTAACGCTATGAGCGCCGCAGATTTCGACCGCCACGTCCCCATCGCCCTCTCACGCGATTGTTCTGCCGTGCTGATTCCGGAGGGCACTGTGGTGACGCTGAGCGAAGGCACCGCGGTCTATGTCACCCAGGCGCTCGGCGGCTCGGTAACGGTCAATGTGAACGGAAACCTCGCGCGCATCGCCGCCACCGACGTCGACGCCCTGGGCATGGAGCACGATACCGGCCCGGCGCAGGGCCACACCCAGACCGGTGAGGTGGACGAGAGCCTCGTCTGGGAACAGTTGCAGACCTGCTATGACCCCGAAATCCCGATCAACATCGTGGAACTAGGGCTGATCTATCGCTGTGAAGTGGTCACCGAAGAGAACGGCGCGAAAAAAGTCGAGATCGATATGACCCTCACCGCGCCGGGCTGCGGCATGGGCCCGATTCTGGTCGAGGACGTGCGCGGCAAGGTCAGCACGGTGCCCAATGTCTCGGCGGTCGCCGTCGAGCTGACCTTCGACCCACCGTGGAACTCCGAAATGATGTCAGAGGCGGCCCGCCTGCAAACCGGCATGTATTGAAACTATCGCCAGTCTGACGGCTCTACAGACACGCGTGCGCCGTGCTTTCATTCGCCGCAGCCAATATAATCCCGGCCCAAATTTCAAGCCCTTACATTCACTCACTTAAGGAGTCTCTCAGGCCATGGCCATTGAACGCACCCTCTCCATCGTCAAGCCCGACGCTGTGCGCAAGAATCACATCGGCGGCGTCCTCGCCAAGCTCGAAGGCGCTGGCCTCACCATCATCGGCGCCAAGCTGATCAAACTCTCCCAGGAACAGGCGGGCGCTTTCTACGGCGTGCATCGCGAACGTTCCTTTTTTCAGGAACTCGTCGATTTCATGACCTCCGGCCCGATCATGGTGCAGGTGCTTGAAGGCGAAAACGCTATCCTCCGCAATCGCGAAGTGATGGGCGCCACCGATCCGGCCAAGGCTGAAGCGGGCACCATTCGCGCCGAATACGGCGCCGATATCGGCGAAAACGCCGTCCACGGCTCCGACGCCCCAGAGACCGCCAGCACGGAAATCGCGTTTTTCTTCGCGGAATCCGAGCTGCAGTCCCGCTGAGGGATTGCGCGACCGACCATGACCGAGCCCGTCACGACCAGTCGCCCCAACCTGCTCGACTTTGACGCAACGGGTCTGGCGAGTTTTTTCGTCGCGCACGGGCAACCGGCTTACCGCGCCACCCAGCTGATCAAGTGGGTCCACCAGCAGGGTGTGCTCGACCTTGATTTGATGACCAACTTTGGTCGGGGTTTGCGCGAACTGCTGCGCGAAACCGGCGAGTTTCGATTGCCGGAGATTATCAGCACGCAGGAGTCGACCGACGGCACGCTGAAGTGGCTGTTGCGGGTGGATAACGGCAACGCGATCGAAACCGTCTTCATCCCTGAAATGGATCGGGGCACGCTGTGCGTGTCCTCGCAGGTCGGCTGCGCGCTCAACTGCAGCTTTTGCGCGACTGCGCGTCAGGGCTTCAGCCGCAACCTTTCGACCGGCGAAATCATCGGGCAGGTCTGGGTGGCGGCCCGTTATCTGGGCCAGCATCCCAAAACCCAGCGCCGAATCACCAACGTGGTGATGATGGGCATGGGCGAACCGCTGATGAACTTTGAAGCGGTGGTGCCGGCGATGCGCCTGATGATGGAAGACAACGCCTACAACCTCGGCCGCAAACGCGTCACGCTCAGCACTGCGGGGCATGTGCCCGGGATCGATCGCCTGCGGGAAGAATGCCCGGTGGCGCTCGCCGTATCGCTGCACGCGCCGAACGATGAACTCCGCAATGAGCTCGTGCCGCTCAACCGCACCTATCCCATCGCCGAACTGCTGGACGCCTGCCGGCGCTATGTGTCGAACAATCCGCATGACCAAATCACGTTTGAATATGTGATGCTTGATGGCGTGAACGACACCCCCGCCCATGCCCGTCAGCTCGCCCGCGTTCTGCGTGGCATTCCCGCCAAAATGAATCTGATCCCGTTTAATCCGGTCGTTGGGGCGCACTATCGGCGGTCCACACCGGAAGCGATCGACGCTTTTCGTCGCGAGCTCGCGAAAGCCGGCTTGTTGACCATTACCCGTAAGACTCGCGGCGAAGATATCGACGCCGCCTGTGGCCAGCTGGTCGGCCGGGTCGCGGCCAAGGCCGCGCGGCATCGGGCCGCACAGGGTCTAATGGATGTCTGAGCGACGCCGGCCGTACTGGCTAATGGGCACGCTGTTGCTAGTGGCCGCCTGCCAGTCGCAACCGCCTACCGAGCCGGGCGTTAGCCGGGAGGAGGAGCGCGAGAAAATCGCGGCGGTGAACACGCAGTTGGGCATCGAGTTCATTCGAACCGGCCCCAACGAGCTCGCGTTAAAAAAGCTCCAGAAAGCGCTTGAGGCCGTGCCCAACTATCCCGACGCGCACAATGCGCTCGGGTTGCTCTATAACCGGATGGGCGAGTACGACAAGGCGGACGCCAGTTTCCGGGCGGCGCTCCGCGCCAGCCCGAACAACGGCCTCGCCCTGAATAACTACGGCCAGTTTCTCTGTCAGCAAAAACGCTATGCGGAAGGCCAAAGCCGTTTCCTCGCGGCGGTGAAAAACCCGCTGTATGAATCACCGGAAATTGCCTATACCAACGCAGGCCTTTGCGCGCTGGATGCCGGCGACGCCAAAGCCGCCGAGGACCATTTCCGCGCGGCGCTGGAGCGCAACCCGAATGTCCCGCCAGCACTGATCAGCCTCGCGAGCTTAAGCCTCGATCGGGGCGACGCGGTGAGCGCGGCACAATTCTTCAAGCGCTACAGCGATGACGCGAGGCAGACGCCGCGCTCCTTGGCCCTCGGCATTCGGATCGAGCGGGCCTTGGGCCATCAGGACCAGGTGGCGAGCTATGAGGTGATGCTCCGCAATCAATTCCCTGATTCCCGCGAAGCGGGCCAACTGCAACGGGGCGAGCTCTGAGCCATGTCGGCCGCCGATGACACTTCAATCGTAGCCTCCCGGGTTGCGACCGGCCCTGGTACCTTGCTGCGGCTGGCGCGGGAAGCCCGGGAGATGACGAAAGAGGAACTCGCTCGCGTCACCCGTCTGGAACCCAAAATTATCGAGGCGCTGGAAGCCGAGGCCTGGGACAAACTCGCCGGCCCGGCGTTCATCAAAGGCTACATGCGGGGTATCGCTCGCGAATTGGGCATTGACGCCGCCCCGGCAATCGCCGAGTACAACGCCCAGTTCAATACCCCAGAGCCTGCGCTAAGCCGATTCGAGTCGCGCGCGCCGCTCGAACTCACCACCGCCAATCGCTGGATCAAGGCGATGAGTTTCGCAGTCTTTGGCGCCATCACTGTGGGCGTCGCCGTGTGGTGGCAGGCCAACTACGTGCAGCCCACGCCGCCAACAGGACCTGGCGAGATGCCGGTGGAAGACACCGGCCCCAAGCCCGAACCCGCTACCCCCTTACCCTACTCGTGGACGGTGGTGGAGCACGCCGGCTTGCCGCTCGACAGCCCGCAAAGCTGGCGTCGTCAGACCGACGGGTCGGCGCCGCCCCCGCTACCCAATCCCGAGGAAGCAGCGAGCGCGGGCGCCACAGATGCTGCGCTGACTTCCCCTTTGACGCCAGCGACGATGCCAGCCGCCATGGCCAAAGCGGAGACTGCTGCCAAACCCGAGCCAAAGCCTGAAGTCAGACCGGAACTCAAAGCCGAGGCAAAGGCTGAGACCAAGACCGAGCCTAAGCCTGCACCCATTGAAGGAGCGCCACCCGCACAGGCGCCGCGCGGCGCGCTTGTACTCAGCGCCAGCGAAAGCTCCTGGGTGAGAGTGACAGACGCCAGCGGCAAGGCCATCTGGCAGGGCATGTTGCAGGCCGGGCAAAAAATCGGTCTGGATGGCAAAGCGCCCCTGGATCTGTTGATCGGCAATGCCCGCGTGGTAACGGTCAGCTATGAGGGCCAAAGCCAGCTCATCCAGAACCCCTCCACTAACGGCGTAGGCCGTCTGACGGTGGGCGAGCACACCCAGGGGCGCTGAGGTCCCACGTATTCCGGAGCTATTGGTGAAAGAGCAACTCCGCGCCATTCGCGGCATGAACGACATCCTGCCCGCCACCAGCCACCGCTGGCAGTCGCTGGAGGCTGCCGTCGCTAAAGTGCTGGCGGCTTACGGGTACTCGCAGATCCGATTGCCGATTCTTGAGCAGACGGCGGTCTTTGAGCGCTCCATTGGGGACACCACCGATATCGTGCAAAAGGAGATGTACACCTTTGCCGACCGCAACGGCGACCCTCTGACACTCCGCCCCGAAGGCACCGCCGGCTGCGTGCGCGCCGTGCTGGAGCACGGCCTGCTCAACGTCCAGCCGCAACTCCGGCTCTGGTATATCGGCCCCATGTTCCGCCACGAACGGCCGCAAAAAGGCCGCTATCGACAGTTCTATCAGATAGGGGTGGAAACCTACGGCATGCCGGGTCCCGACATTGATGCCGAACTGCTGCTGCTTACCGCCCGTCTGTGGCAGGCGGTGGGCTTGAGCGGCCTGCGGCTGGAGCTGAACACGCTGGGGCTTGCCCACGAACGCGAACAGTATCGGGCCGCATTGACCGCCTATTTTGAAAGTCATCGCGACGCGCTCGATGAAGACAGCCTGCTGCGGCTGGCCCGCAATCCCTTACGCATTCTCGATTCCAAGAATCCGGCCATGCAGGCCATCGTGGCCAATGCGCCGCGCCTGACGGAATTTCTCGAAGAAGAGTCGCGCACGCACTTTGCCACCGTCTGCGCAACGCTCGATGCCGCCGGCATCGCCTACGTCGTTAATCCACTGCTGGTGCGCGGACTCGATTACTACTCACGTACGGTATTCGAATGGATTACCACTGAACTCGGCGCCCAAGGCACGGTCTGTGCGGGTGGACGCTACGACGCGCTGGTCGAACTGATGGGCGGCAAGCCAACGCCGGCCATTGGTTTCGCCATGGGACTGGAGCGGCTACTGGAACTGCTCGCGGCGCAAACCGGCAGCGAGACCAACCCGGAGGCGGACTATTGCGTGGTGGGTGCCGGTGAGGCTGAAAGTCAGGCCGCGTTACTGCTGGCCGAAACCCTGCGGGATGCGTATCCGGAATGTCGCGTGACCTGCATCTGTGGGGGCGGCAGCATGAAGTCGCAAATGAAGCGCGCCGACCGCACCGGCGCGCAGATCGCCCTGATTCTCGGCAGCGAAGAACTGGCCAGCGACACCATCACCCTCAAACCGCTGCGGGGTCAGGGCGAACAACAGCGCGTGGCTCGCGCCGCACTCTTGGCCAGCTTGAGCACAGCGCCAGTGAACTAACGGGGAAACCCGCAACGACAGGCTATAATCCCCGGCCCGGCGTCTACCCGGTCCGCTTTATCTCAAAGGATTTCCCACGTGGAAGGCTATACCTCCGAAAGCGAACAAGTCGAAGTCATCCGCAAATGGTGGAAGGACAACGGCAAATCCCTGCTGTTAGGGCTCACCATTGGCCTGCTGGCGCTGGGCGGTTACCGCTACTGGGACGAGTCGCGCAACCTTCGCGCCGAAAGCGCCTCGGTCAATTATGAGCAGCTGCTTGGCCTGCTGGAAAAGAACGCCACCAACGACGCCCGCAAAGCCGGTCAGACCATCATCGATAACTATGGCGATAGCACCTACGCCCGCCTGACCGCCTTGCTCCTCGCCAAGCTCGAAATGGGCGATGGCAAAACCGACGCCGCCCGTGACCGCATGCAGTGGGTGATCGATCATGCCGGTAACGACAATCTCACCTCCGTTGCCAAGGCCAGACTGGCGCAAATTGCGCTGCAGGAAGGCAAAGCCGATGCCGCTTGGGCCTTGCTGGAGCAGAGCGGCCTGACCAAAACCGACCGCTTTGCCGAACTGCAGGGCGACATCCTTGCGGCCCTCGGCAAAACCGACGAAGCCGTGGCGAAGTACCAAAAAGCGCAGGCGGAAGCGACCGCCGGTGGCGGCAATCCTGCTGTGGTCCAACTCAAGCTTGAACGGCTGGGCCGTTCCAATGGCGGAGCATGATGATGAAACGCATTACCCTGCTGGCCTTGGTCGCCGGAATCGCGCTGGCAGGCTGCGCGGAACAGCGCAACGCCATCAAGGACACCGTGGGCGGCGCCTTCAGCGACAAAGCCGAGAACGAAAGCGCCATCAAGAAAGCCGCCGCGCCGCGGCCGCTGGATAAAGCATTCAAACCCAGCATCGCACTGAAAGAAATCTGGTCCGGTCGCTACGGCAAAGGGTATGAAACGCTCTACCTGAAGCTGCTGCCGGCGATGGACGGCAACAACGTTTATGTCGCCGACCGCGATGGCCGAGTCATCTGCCTGGATGCCGCCACCGGGAAAACCAAATGGGAAGACCGGGACAAACGGCGACCCGTCTCAGGGGGCCCCGGCGTCGGCGACGGCAAGGTGTTCGTCGGCACGAGCAACGCCCAGGTGGTGGCCCGTGATGCAGCCGACGGCAAGAAACTCTGGATTGCCGAAGTATCTAGCGAAATCCTCGCGCCACCCGTCGCGGCCAAGGGCACCGTGGTGATTCGCAGTGGCGACGGCAAACTCTATGCGCTCGACAGCAACACCGGACGCCTGAAATGGACGCTGGACCGCACCATCCCCATTCTCACCCTGCGTGGTAGCGCGCCGCCCATCATCCACGACGACATGGTGCTGGCCGGCTTCGACAACGGGCGTCTGTCGGCGTTGGAACTGAGTACCGGCAAGGAACTGTGGGAAGCACGCCTCGCTGAGCCGAATGGCCGAACCGACCTCGAACGTCTGGTCGATGTGGACGCCAAACCGGTGGTGCGCGACAACACGGCCTACATCGCGAGCTTTCAGGGCAAGGTGGCTGCGGTGTCGCTGGCCGACGGCAGCCTTGAATGGACGCGCGAGATGTCCTCCTCCGAAGACCTTACTGTTGACGCCGACAACCTCTACGTGACGGACGAGCGCGGCACGGTGCTGGCGCTCTCGCGCGCGGACGGCTCAACCGTGTGGAAGCAGAAAGCGTTCAGAAACCGTAAGGTCACCGGGCCCACCCGCTATGAAAACTTCGTGGTCGTGGGTGACTTCGAAGGCTATATGCACTGGTTGGACGTCAAAACGGGCGATGTCGTCGGCCGCGAGCGCATCGACAAGAAACGCATCATTACCCCGCCCATCGAGATCGACGGCACACTCGCCGGCTATAGCTCCACCGGCGAACTTTCCGCCTGGCGCGTGAAATAAGGACTCGCGGGCGTTACCCAACGCCCGCCAGCACACTATGTCGCAGGAAATCCGAAATGACGCCAAACCTGCCTTTGCCATTCTCGGCCGCCCGAATGTGGGCAAATCGACGCTCTTCAATCGCATCACCCGCACCCGCAACGCCCTCGTCGCCGACGTCCCGGGGGTTACCCGCGACGTGCAGCTCGGTGTCGGCCGAGTCGGACGCGCCGGCTATCTGGTCGTTGATACCGGTGGGATTTCCTCCGATCAGGGCGAGCTTGGGGAACTCGTCAGCCGGCAGGCGATGCAGGCGCTCGAAGAATGCGTCGCCGGCGTGTTCGTGGTGGACGCCCGAGAAGGCCTGAATGCCACCGACGAAGCACTCGCCCGAAGCCTCCGGCGGAGCGGCAAGCCACTCTTTCTGGCCGTTAACAAGGCCGAGGGCAGCGATGCCACCACGCTGCGCGCCGAATTTTCCCGCCTCGGGCTCGGCCAACCTTGGCCTATCTCGGCGGCGCATGGGCAAGGCATCGACGAATTGGTCGCCGCCATCACCAAGGGCTGGCCGGCGCCGGAAGACGTCGAATCGGCGCACGATCCCGAAACCATTCGGGTGGCCATCGTCGGCCGACCGAATGTGGGCAAGTCCACGCTAGTCAATCGCATGGTGGGCGAAGAACGCATGATTACCTGCGACATGCCGGGTACCACGCACGACAGCGTGACTGTGCCGCTCACCCGTCATGGCCGGAACTACACGCTGATCGATACCGCCGGCATCCGTCGCAAGAGCAAAGTGATCGATGTCGTCGAGAAATTCAGCGCGGTCAAAACGCTGCAGTCCATCGACCTTGCGCAGGTCGTGGTGGTGGTGCTGGACGCTCGGGATTCATTGACCGAGCAGGATCTCACGGTGCTTGGCGCGGTACTCGAAGTAGGTCGCTCGCTGGTGGTCGCGATTAACAAATGGGACGGCTTGCCGCCCGACCAACGGACTGAAGTCTTCCGTCAGGTCGACCGCCGGCTCGACTTTATGGATTTTGCCGAAGTGCGAACCATCTCGGCCCTGCACGGCACCGGCGTTGGCGACCTTTTTGTCGACATTGAAGCCGCCTGGAAATCGAGCCGGATTGAGGCCCCCACCAGCCTGCTCACCGACCTGCTCTACCGCGCGACGGAAGCCCACACGCCACCGCTGGTGAACGGTCGTCGGATCAAGTTGCGCTACGCGCACATGGGTGGCCGCAATCCGCCGACCATCATCATCCACGGCAACCAGACGGAGTCGGTGCCGGGTAGCTATCGCCGCTATCTCTCAAACTTCTACCGCAAGGCCCTCAAACTGGTCGGCACGCCGGTGGTGATTGAACTCCGACAGGGAGAAAACCCGTTTGAAGGCCGCCGCAACGAACTCACGCCGCGGCAGGTTAAAAAGCGTCAGCGCCTTCGCGAGCACATCCGGAAACGGGAACGCTAGGCGCGAGGACCTCAAACCACGGCAGAACGGCGTCCTGACGGGCAATGTCGGCGGCAATGCCCGCAGCGTGGGTTGCCAGACACTCGGCCACAATTTCGGGCCGATTGGTGCGTTCACTGAGATGAGCCGCGACCAGCCTGCGTAAACGCGAGGTATCGAGGCGCTGCAACAGGTCGATCGTTTGGGCGTTGCTGAGATGACCGAAAGGGCTCGCGATACGACGCTTCAAGGTTGCCGGGTAGGCACTCGCTGCCAACAAGTCCGGATCGTGATTGAACTCCAGCACCATGGCGTCACAGCCGGCATAGGCCGCCAGTACATGCGGCGTGATACTACCCAAGTCCGTCAGCAGCCCCATCCGGGCGCCCTTATGGCCGAAGACAAACTGGGCGGGTTCACGCGCGTCGTGGGGTACCGGCACGGGCAGCACTTCGAGGTCGCCGATAATTAATGCCGTGTGAGGCGAGAATTCGCAGGCGCTCGCGGCAGCGCCATGACGCTCAGCACAGGCGAGCTGCGTGCCGCGCGTCCAATACACAGGGATGCCATATTTACGGGACAGTGGCAGCACACCACCCAGGTGGTCGTCGTGCTCGTGCGTGACCAGAATGGCGTCCAGCGATGCAGGATCGAAGGCTAGCGCCTGCGCGCGCTCCTCAAAAGCCCTGATGGAGTAACCGTTATCGACCAGCACAGTGGTTTGGCCGGTCGAGACCAGTAGCGCGTTCCCAGCGCTACCGCTACCGATTAACGCGCAGCGCACGGACGGGGCTTAGCCGTCGTTGCGCGCCTCCAGACCCTGCTTCAGGTCTTCAAGAATCTTGCGGGCAATTTCACCCGTTTCCCAGCGGCCTTCTCGATCAAGCACGACCGCTTCCGTGTGCGAGCCTACTTCGGTCAGATTGATCTGCAGGCGGTTGTCTTCGTCCTTGCCCCAAAACTTCAGCTTGGACAATAAGCCGCGCTTTGCGACGCCGCCCTGACTGGCGGCAACCCGCAGATAGTAGGTGCCTTTGCCGCGGTCGGATTCATCAACGGCATAACCGGCGCGCTCCAGCGCGGCCCCGGCGGTGCTCCAGCAGGTGGCCAGCGGCTGGTTAATCGACAGGTAAATCTTCTCGCCGCCAGCGCTCACCACTTCCGCCAAGCCGTTCGCCTTGCCCGACGCGGCGGCCGGGCCATAGGCTTCGGTAACCGTTAGCTGGGAAGCAGCGGCCGCATCGGCGGTGTTAGCGGGCGCGGCGGCGGCCTTCGTGCCGACCAGAAAAGCCTGCATGCGTCCGACCAGTTCGCGCTCCTGCGCGACGTCCCGGCTCTGCGGCTGCCACACCGTTTGGTCACCCTTCTTGCCCATGGCCTCCACACGCTGGGAAACATAGAGCAAGGTCGTGCCCGCCTCTTGGCCAGCTTCGGCAAAAATCTTGTATTTCTGGCGCGTCTGGGTAGCTGAATCCTCGTCCCAGATGGTTTCCATCACACCGAGCTCTTCGTCGTCCAGAGCGGTTTTGTAGTTGGCGTCAGCCATGAACTTGCGGAGTTGCGGCCACAGCTGCTTGGCGGTGCCCTGCACTGCCAGAATGTGTTCGTTGTCGAGCACCTTGATCGCGTCGTTGGCGGAGCCTTCGAGCTGACGCTGCTGTTTACGCTGGGCTACACGCTCCTGATAGGAGGAATACGTTGCGGTGTCTCCGCCCTGCGGGATCGCCATGCGGTCCTTGATGGCATCGCTGCTGAGATCCGGTGGTACCTCCAGGTCAGGCAGGCTGCGGCTCTTGCGATACTCCGTGCGTGTGTCCGGGATGATTTTGTCGAACTTGGGCATCAGCTTGGAGCAGCCAGCGAGGGCCATCATGGCGGCTAGCAACAGGAGTTTTTTTGACATAAGCGTTAGGACCTCGCGGCGAAAGCGGTTCGGCGGGCAGAAGATGGTGGGAAGGACTGGTCGTGTACGGTTTTGGTTCCCGTCTTCCGCATCAGAGGTCAAGGCTGATGCCGGCGGCCGACAGGGCAGCGCGAACCTTGGGTTCGGCCGCCGCAGATAACCAGGTGAGTGGCAAACGGATGCCGTCGTCGATTAGCCCCATCGCGTGGACCGCCCACTTCACGGGGATTGGGTTCGATTCACAGAAGAGGTCTCGATGCAGCAAGGCGAGCGGCGCGTCGATGGCCGCGGCAAGTGCGGCGTCACCGGCACGGGCGGCCACGCAGAGTTCATGCATGGCCTTGGGGGCGACGTTGGCCGTCACCGAAATCACGCCGTGTCCACCGGCCAGCATGAACTCGCGCCCGGTCGCGTCGTCCCCGCTCAGGAGTATGAAATGCTCCCCACACTGTTCCCGGATCTGCGCCACCCGGGCCACTTCGCCGGTCGCTTCCTTCACGCCCACAATGTGTGGCACCTTGGACAGTCTGGCGATGGTCGCCGGAAGCATGTCGCAAGCCGTACGCCCCGGCACGTTGTAGAGGATCTGCGGAATCGCGACCGCTTCGGCCACCGCCTTGAAATGGAGGTACAGGCCTTCCTGCGTCGGTTTGTTGTAGTAGGGCGTGACCAGCAAACACGCATCCGCCCCGGCCGCTTTGGCCTGTTGGGTGAGATGGATGGCTTCGGTGGTGGAATTGGCGCCGGTGCCCGCAATCACGGGCACCCGATGCTTGACGATTTCTACCGTGCGGCGGATCGCCTCGCAATGTTCTTCTTCATTGAGGGTCGCCGATTCGCCGGTGGTGCCGACGGCAACGATACCGTCGGTCCCCTGCGCGATGTGGAACTCGATAAGTTCGGCTAACTGGTCCCAGGCAAGTGGCGCATCCGGAGCGACGCCGCCGCGCATTGGCGTGACAATCGCAACGATGCTGCCGTGAAATTCACTCATGCCTTGGCCCTGCCCAAATGGTCGTGCATGGTAGCTTTCGCCCTGCCCCAACTCAAGCTAAGGAGACCATGCCGAAGTTAAGCATTGATCCTGAAGCTTGCGGCGCCCGAGTGTGTCCATGCACAATGCGGCGTCCATGAGATCAAGCACCCGGCCCCCCACCGAACCCATGCAAAACCACATCGCGGTGTCCGTGATGGGTGCCAACCGGCTTGGCTTGCTGGAGGCCTTCACCAAGTCCGTCAAGGACTGCGGGTGCTCCATCGGTGAAAGCCGCATGACAGTGCTCGGCGATCGCTTCACCCTCATGCTCATTCTCTCCGGTAGCTGGGATGCGATCGCCAAAATCGAGAGCCTGCTGCCCCGCCTCGAGAACCAACTTCAAGTAAAAACGCTCGCGCAACGGGCAGAACCGCGTCGGCGGCAGGGCGACCTCATGCCCTACGCAATCGAAATGGTGGCGGTTGACCATCCGGGTATCGTGCACGAGATCACCCAGTTCTTTGCGCAGCGCGATATCGGCATTGAGGACATGTACTCAGGCACCTATGCCGCGGCCCACACCGCAACGCCTATGTTCTCGCTACACATGACTATCAGCATGCCGACCAATGTCTCGATTGCAGGCTTACGCGGAGAATTCATGGACTTCTGCGACCATCTAAACTTCGACGCCATCATGGAGCCGGTGAAGTAAGGCGCTCGCCGCCCTAACCCCTCCAGTCCCGACGTATCGCACGTTGTTCACGGAGTAAATTGATGCCTCGCCCGAGCAAGAAAAAAACCGGCCGCCGCCTGTTCGTTCTGGACACTAACGTCCTTCTGCACGATCCCACCTGCGTTTTCCGCTTCGCGGAACACGACATCTTCATTCCAATGATGGTGTTGGAAGAACTGGACCACGCCAAAAAGGGCGTCTCCGAAGTGGCCCGCAATGCCCGTCAGGTCAGCCGCACGCTGGATGACCTTATCAATAGCGCCGACCGCACCGCGATCGAAGCCGGGCTCCCCTTGCCCTCGCCGATCAACACCACCGGCGCCAATCCGCCTAGCGGCAAACTATTTCTGCAGACCAGCCCGCTCAATAACGCAATGCCGCCCGGCCTGCCCGGGCACACGCCAGACAACAGCATCCTCGGCACCACGCTCGCTTTGCGCGCGGCCCACGGCAAGCGGGATGTGACGCTGGTGTCGAAAGACATCAACCTGCGCATCAAGGCGCGGGTAGTCGGCATCTCCGCCGAGGACTACTACAACGACAAAGTCCTTGACGACATCAACCTGCTCTATACCGGCACCCGCGAACTCTCGGCTAATTTCTGGGTTAGCAAAGGCAAGGCGCTGGAATGCTGGCAGGCGGATCAGAAAACGTACTACGCGGTGCCTGCGAGCAGTTTCGAACAGTTTTACCCCAACGAATTTCTCTACGGGCCGGAAGAGACCGACCTCGAACTCATCGCCCGCCGGGTGGAAAACAAGCGCGTGGTGCTTGAACGGGCGCGCGACTTCCGCAATCCGCGTAATGCCGTGTGGGGCATGGTGGCGCGTAACCGCGAGCAGAGCTTCGCGCTCAATTTGCTGATGGATCCGGACATCGACTTCGTCACGCTGCTGGGCGCGGCGGGCACGGGCAAAACCCTGCTGGCGCTGGCCGCGGGGCTCGCGCAGTCGCTGGACACGAAGCGCTATCGCGAAATCATCGTCACCCGCGAAACCGTGCCGCTGGGGGAAGACATCGGCTTTCTGCCGGGTACGGAAGAAGAAAAAATGACGCCCTGGATGGGCGCGTTGATGGATAACCTCGAAGCGTTGGCGGAAACCCAGGAAGGCGGCGAATGGGGCCGCGCCGCTACCGCCGATCTGCTGGCCAAGCGGGTCAAGGTGCGCTCCATGAACTTCATGCGTGGCCGCACGTTTTTCAATCGCTACATCGTGATCGACGAAGCCCAGAACCTCACCGCCAAACAGATGCGCACGCTCGTCACCCGCGCGGGGCCAGGTTCCAAAATTGTCTGTTGCGGCAACATCGCCCAGATCGACACGCCGTACTTGAGCGAGACCACCTCCGGCCTGACCTACATCGTTGACCGCTTCAAGCAGTGGGCGCACGGTGGGCATATCACGCTGATGCGGGGCGAACGTTCACGGCTGGCGGACTACGCGGTCCAGAATCTCTAACCCGCCCGGTTGCTGTGACCTGATCCGGGAGGGTCGGCGCGGCACCGTATGCCGCGCTACCCTTGGGCCGCAGGCGAGTCACAGCGATTCCGTGCTGATTAAGCCAGGCACCTAATGCGTAAATTCTGGGCGGAGTCTTGCTGTGAGCTGCCATTTCCAAGCTAGCCCGGGCGTCGATGCCGAAATGCTCGGCACCTTCTTGCTGGCGCAAACGGGCATGCGGCCCGAGGGCGTGCGCCGCATCGAACGCTGGTACCTCGATACCTTTGACCATCGCCTGGCGCAGGCGGGCTGGGCGATCGACGCCGATCTTCAGAGCCCTTATCCCCCGGTTGTTCACTTGCGGCGTCTCGGCACCGAGCAACAAGATCAACTGCACGGGCTGACTTCCCTACCCAAGCTCGCCACCGACATCCTGCGGCCGCGCCTGCGCAATCGGCTCATCAAAATGGCGGAAGGGCGCGCCCTGCTGCCGGTGAGCGCCGGCCACATCACGGTTCACGCCTTCGATTGCATCGATGCGCGCGGCAAACTGACCGCGCGCTTCCTGATTGAAACCTCAAGCGAACTGCCCGCGTCTACCGTGCTGCGGGTACAGGCAATCACGGGGTTTGAGCCAGTTGGCCAACGGGTGATTCGCGCCGCGCGCCGCGCCGGTCTGGTCAAACCCCTGCGAGAGGACTGCAGCCTCTGCTGGCTGAAAGCGCTCGGCCGCGCGCCGGCGCAGTATCGGCCCAAGCCCATCATTGCACTGCGCGCTGAGCAAGGTTCGGCGCGGGCGCTGGCCAAACTTTTGCGCGCCTACACCCACGTCATGCAGACCAACGAGGCCGGCATCGTGGCGGATCTGGATAGCGAATTCCTGCATGACTATCGCGTGGCATTGCGGAGCATCAGGTCCTGGCTGGGAGACCTCAAATCCACCATTGCGCCGGACTTGCAGACGCGGTTCCGCGCCGAACTCTCGGCGCTTAATCGCGCCACCGGGGCGTTGCGCGATATGGATGTGCTCGGTGGCTGTCTCGACGATTATCTTGCCGCCTGCCCGGAAGTGCCGCCGGCAGCGGCGGCCGCGCTCCGCCAGCGCGCGCAGAGCACCCGGGAAGCGGCGCGCGCGGCGTTGAAAACCCATCTGCTGAGCGCCGAATACCAAGCCGCGATGCAGTCTTGGGGCGAGTTTCTCGACGCCTTCGGCCGCGGCAAGCACGCCGGTCGCCGGGGCCGCTCGCTGGTGCTGAACACCGTGTCGCGCGCGCTGCGTCAGCGACGCCTGGCGATTTTGCGCTTCGATCCCGTCGAGGCCCGGCATGATCCCGAAACGCTGCACGAACTCCGCAAGGACTGTAAAAAACTCCGCTACCTGCTAGAAGGTTTCCAGCCCCTGTATGCGCCCGAGGCATTGCAAAGGGCCGTGCGCGAACTCAAGACGCTGCAATCTGCGATGGGCGACACCTGGGATCTCCACGTTCACCATCAGTTGCTCCAGCGACTGGTGCAGGGAGATTCATCAAAATCCGGCCCCGACCCGGGCGCACTCCAGTTGTTAAAGACGCTGGGCGAGCGGCTCGGCAGTCTGGAGCGCAAGCATGTGGCGCTGGTAGACGCCGCATTTGCGCGCTTTCGGGCACCTCGCGTACAACGGCTGTATGCCCGGCTAGAGGAGAACCGCACATGAAGGTATTCGCGACCTACAACGTGAAAGGCGGCGTCGGCAAAACGGCCGCCACGGTCAATCTGGCCCACCTCGCCAGCCGCGCGGGCTATCGCTGTGTGATCTGGGACCTCGACCCGCAGGGTGCCGCCGGGTTTTATTTCCGCATCGAGCCCACGGCCACCACCGACCCGCAGGCTTTTCTGGAAAAAAAACGCGGGCTGAAGGCCGCCGTGCATGGCACCAACTACGCGGGCCTCGATCTGATTCCAGCCGACCTCGGCCACCGCAATCTGGATATCGCGCTGAGCGAGTTCCGCAAACCCACTACCCGCCTCGGCAAGCTGCTGTCTGCGCTGGAAGACGACTACGACCTGGCGTTTGTCGACTGCGCGCCGCATCTGTCTTTGGTGTCGGAAAACATTTTCGAGATGGCAGACTGGCTATTGGTGCCGGTCATTCCGACGCCGCTGTCGGTGCGGGCCTATGCCCAATTAGGGGAATTCTCGACCGCGCACGGCCTGCCGCGGGCGAAACTGCTGCCATTTTTCTCGATGGTCGATCGCCGACGCCAGCTGCACTGTGAGCTGATTACCCAGTTCGCCGCCGACCACCCGGAAGTGCTGCGGAGTTTCATTCCCTACACCAGTCAGGTGGAGAAAATGGGCGAGCAGCGGGCGCCGGTGCAAACCTTTGCCGCCGGCAGCCCCGGCGCGCGCGCCTTCTATGCCCTGTGGCAGGCGCTGTGCGAGCGGATAGGACTGGACGACGGCAGCCACCTCGCGGATGACACCTGATCCGAAGGCGCTGATCGCATCGCTGCGCGACTGGGGCGCCGAACTCGGCTTTCAGCAGGTCGGCATCACCGGCATCGATCTGAGCGCCGACGAGCCCCGTTTGCAGGATTGGCTCGCCCGCCACTACCACGGGGAGATGGCGTGGCTGACCGCCCACGACGGCAAACGGAGTCGGCCGGCGGCTTTGGTGCCCGGCACGCTCTCGGTGATTTCGGTCCGCTGCGATTACCTGCCGGAGCCGATGGCCGACAGCATTGCGCAGTTGCAGAACCCCGCAGGAGCTTACGTCTCGCGCTACGCGCTGGGCCGCGACTATCACAAAACCCTGCGCGGTCGTCTGCGTCGTCTGGCCCGCCGGCTCGAAGAAGTGCTCGGCCCGTTTGGCCATCGGGTCTTTACCGACAGCGCGCCCGTGCTGGAGAAGCCGCTGGCGCGTAACGCGGGCTTGGGCTGGGTCGGCAAGCACACCAATCTCATCAACCGGCACGACGGCTCCTGGTTTTTTCTGGGCGAGATTTTTACCGATCTTGAACTCCCGCCAGACCCGCCTCAGGTCTCCGACCACTGCGGTTCCTGCACCCGCTGCATTGAAGTCTGCCCGACGGCCGCCATCATCGCGCCCTATGTGCTCGACGCCCGTCGCTGCATCAGCTATCTCACGATCGAACTGGCAGGCAGCATCCCCGAAGACTTGCGGCCGCTGATCGGCAATCGGGTGTATGGCTGCGATGACTGCCAGCTGTTCTGCCCCTGGAATCGCTACGCCAAACTCACCGCGCTGCCCGATTTTGCGCCTCGCCACGGTCTCGAACGGGCCTCACTGCTAACGCTGTTCGACTGGGACGAAGCCACTTTTCTCGCCAATACCGAAGGCTCGGCGATCCGCCGCATCAGCTTTGAACAGTGGCAGCGGAATCTGGCGGTGGCGCTGGGTAATGCGCCGCCCGACGCCGCCACGGTAGCCGCGTTGCGGGCGCGACGGCCAGAGGTCTCGCCGCTGGTGCAGGAACACATCGACTGGGCGCTGACGCGCCTCGGCGCGAGCGCCTGAGCTTCAGGATTTAACCGCCGGCGGCGGCTGGGCGTCTTTGGGTAAGGCGGCGGGCGGCGGTAGTTTTTCGAGCCAGCCGCGCAAACGTTTCGCGACATCAATTTCGGCGCCTTTGAACGCCCGGTCGGCGGCGTCAATGTCGACTCGCCGATGCGGGGGCGTGTTGGGTTGGCGCGCTGTTTTGCGCCGGCGGTCGGCCTCACGGATCGCAACCGGATCCAGCGCCGGCACGAACTCGATGCTGGGCACTTTGAGCCCATCCAGTTTGCCGCGCCAACGGCCAACGGCGGCGAAAGCGCGCACCGTGGGCGGGAAGCCATCGGCAAAGCAGGCCTGCGCGCGGTCTGCGCTTTCACCTTCGGCGACCAGCGCGATCAGCGGTGGCTTGGTGGCATCGACGAACGCGAGTGCCGCAGTGATGCGCGCACAGAGCGGATCAACCGGCGCGTTTGCCGGTGCCGGCGGCGTGGCGTCCGAGGCTGGCGCCGGCGCCTGCCCCGGCGCCACCTCCGCTTGCAACGGCACCTGCAGCGCCAGCGTCAGCCAACCGCCGGCGGCCGGGATCTCGCGCAGCTGGGTGGTGCTGGGATGCTGATCGATGAAAGCCCGTGGACCGGGCACGATGAGTATCGCGCCCTGCGGCTTGACCGCTTTCGCAGGCAGTCGCTTGAACGCAAAGAAGCGTGCCGAATCGGCGTTCAGCCAGACCAGTTCGTCATCGACGGTGAGTTGAGGCAGTCGAGGCGTAATCTCGGCTTCACGATCGGCAGGGGTCGTGTCTTTGTCCTCTGGCGCATCGGTCGCCGGGGGGCTTGCCGGTGGTTCACTCGCCGCCGGAGGAGCCGGCTCGGCGGCCTTGCTCGCGTCGGCCGCCGGCGGCGGATCGGCCGCGAACGCGCCGCCGGCAGCGAGCAGGCAGACAAGGCTCAGAAGTTTCATCACGTGCATGCTGGCTCTATCGACTCCTGCGCGCGCATTCTGGAGCGCGGTGCCGGGCAGCCGGCCTTTGGGGTAAAGTTGGGCGCCTCTGTCATTCCCCCGGAACTCGCCCATGCAAGCCGACCTCATTGCCCCTTCGATTCTCTCTGCCGACTTTGCCCGCCTCGGCGAAGAGGTAGATGCCGTGGTCGCGGCCGGCGCCGGGCTGATTCATTTCGACGTGATGGACAACCACTACGTGCCCAATCTCACGATTGGCCCGATGGTCTGCGCGGCGCTGCGTAAGCACGGGGTGACGGCCCCCATCGATGTCCACCTGATGGTCGAGCCGGTGGACCACATGATCAGCGAGTTTGCGAAAGCCGGCGCGAGCTACATCACCTTCCACCCCGAAGCCTCCCGCCATATCGATCGCAGCCTGTCGCTCATTCGCGATCTGGGCTGCCAATCGGGGCTGGTGTTCAATCCCGCCACGCCGCTCGACGCCCTGCGTCACGTGCTGGACAAGGTAGACATGGTGTTGCTGATGTCGGTGAATCCAGGCTTTGGCGGCCAGTCCTTTATTCCCTCGGCCTTGCCGAAGCTGCGCGAAGCGCGGCGGCTCATCGATGACTCCGGCTTGCCCATCCGGCTCGAAATCGACGGTGGCGTCAAAATCGACAACATCGGCGAGATTGCCGCGGCCGGCGCCGACACCTTTGTGGCCGGCTCGGCGATTTTCAACGGCGGCGACTATCGCGACACCATCGCCGCCATGCACGCGGCGATTACGGCCGGTCGCCAGCGATGAACGCCGCGCGGGTGGTGTTGTTTGATCTCGACGGCACGCTGGTCGACAGCGCGCCGGACATTGCCAACGCTGCCGACAACGCGCTGATTCAATGCGGCTTTGCGCCGCGCGGAGCAGAAGCCGTGCGCGGCTACATCGGCAACGGGGCGGAACGTCTCATCCATCGCTGCCTCACGGGCGAGATGGACGGCGAGGCCGACGCCGCATCCTTCGCGCGCACCTATCGCGCCTGGCAGCAGTGCTACACCGCCGACCTCACCACCCATACGGTGGTGTATCCGGGCGTCATTGAAACGCTCAGCGCGCTCCGCGACGCGGGATTTGCGCTGGGCTGTGTGACGAACAAACCGGAACGCTTCACGCTGCCGCTGCTGGCACAACTTGACCTCGCGCGGTGGTTCGCGGTGACCCTGTCGGGGGATTCCCTGCCGGTGAAAAAGCCCGACCCCGCACCGCTACTGCAAGCCATCCAACAGCTGGGCGGCGAGCCCACGCAGGCGGCGATGGTGGGCGACTCGCTGGCGGATCTCCGCGCGGCGAAGGCGGCCGGGGTGCGCGCGCTGTGCGTGAGTTACGGCTATTCACCGAACGTCGACCTGCGCGAACACGCCCCGGACGCGCTGGTCGATCGCATGACCGACCTGCTGCCGCTGTTGCTGGCCTGAAGCGCTATCGCGCTAGCCAAAAGCGCGGGTGACGAGCTCGGTATCCAGATATTCGGTAAGCGCCACAATTTTTCCCTGCTCGAAGCGATACACCCAGCAGTAGGTATTGTTGTAGGCCACGCCGCGTTTGGTCATCGCCTCGCCATGGCCCTGCACCGCGACGAAATCGCCGTCGCCCAGCACGTTATCCACATGGATATGGATATGACCGTCGACCAGCGCTTCGCGAAACGGCACCAGCAGGCCGTCGATCACGTCCTGCTTGCCGTTGAAAGTCTTCGACAGCGAAGTGGTGCCGATGATGGTCCACTGCACGTTGTCCGCCAGGCTGTCGAGCAAGGGCGCGCCGTTGCCCAAGGCCAGTTGTTCGAAGTTATTCCGGACGGTTTGTTTGTTGTCTGCTGCACTCATCGCTTGCTCCCCTCGTTCGTTGTGGTGGTGCGCCTGAGCCTATGCGTTCGGGCTGGTGGGCACAACGGGACGGCCCGCGCTGGCATCCGGGTCGCCGCGACGTAGAATTGGCCCATGCCACGAGCGCCCAAGAAACCTCTCGACCGTGATGCCTGGTTACGCAAGGCACTCGACGTGCTGTTTGCCAACGGCATCTCGCAAATCAAGGTCGAAGTGCTCGCGCGCAAACTGAAGCTCACCAAGGGCAGCTTCTACTGGCACTTCAAAAACCGCGACGAACTGCTGCGCTCGATGGTGGACTGGTGGCGCGACCAGCAGCTGTCGTTCATTGCGCGGCTGGCGGCCCAGCAGGTGGCCGATCCCGCCAGCCAGATCAAAGCCGTCATCAACTTCACCCAGCACACCGAAGACTCTCACCACGATTTGGCGATGCGCGAATTTGCGCGCTTTAACAAACTGGCCGCGCAGGCGGTGGCGAGCGTCGATCAGCAGCGGGTGGATTACCTCGCCCAGCTGTTCCGGGCCGCTGATTTCAACGAACAGGAAGCCTTGCTTCGGGCGCGCGCGCTGTATTTTTATCAGGTGGGCGAATACACCACCTCGCTGGTGCTGGAACCCGGCCTGCGCGACGAGCTGGCCGAGCGCCAGTTCAAGCTGCTGATCTGTCGTCCGCTGGATAGCTGAGGCCTCATGTCAAACCGCTTTGCGACGCACGTCCGAGTTCACTGCATAAGCGCCTGCCTGCTGGCCGTGCTAACGCCTTGGGCAGGGGCCGCTGAGGCGCCGCGCCCGGTGCCGATCGTTGGCACCGAAGCCGAGTTCAGCGGTCACCTGATGGGCGCCGACTGCGCGCGCTGGACCACCGCCGGCCTCACCCCGGACGGCGTCCTGCTGCGCACCTGTCAGGGCTACACCATCGAGAGTTCGCTGGAACACGATTTCAATCCCATGCGCCTGCGGGACGCCGCCGGCAAAACGCTGGTCGAGTTCAAACCGTTTATGCCCAGCCTCTCCTTCCCGCTCAGCGTGGGCAAACGCTGGCGCGGCGAGTACACCGGCTACACGGCCTTCAACAATCTGGTGTGGGACGGCGACACAAACTGCAAGGTAGACGCACAGGAAACCCTGACACTCGCGGGCAGCGACTACGACACCCTGCGCATTGAATGCAAAAACGGCTGGCACGTGGGACCCGTCAGCGGAAGCACTCGCGTGACCCGCTGGTATGCGCCGTCGATTGGCATCGTGGTGAAGGAAATCCATGTGCGGGATCCCCAACGCTGGAACTTTGAATTAACTCGCTTCGGGCTGCCGGCCGCTGTCGCACCGGCCGCGCCTGCGGCGGCTGAAAGCCCCGCAGCCCCGCCCGTGGCGCCCTCGCCAGTCCCCCAACACGATCCCGCCGCGCCGGGGATCCTCGACCCTAACGAATACTAGCCAGAGAGCCCTTATGAGCACGAAGCCCACCAATCCCGTCGACGACGCCCTCACCTCACGCCGCTCGGTGCGCGCCTTCCTGCCCACTCCGGTGCCGCGCGAACAGATCGAACATCTCTTGCAGGTCTCGGCACGTAGCGCCTCGGGCACCAACATCCAGCCCTGGCAGGCGCATGTGTTGACGGGCGACGCGAAGACCCGGCTGTCCACCAACATCCTCGCCGCGTTCAACGATCCGGCCATCGCCAAAACGCATGAGTCGGAGTTTCCGATTTACCCCAGTGAATGGGTGTCGCCGTATATCGATCGGCGGCGCAAGGTGGGTTGGGATTTGTACGGCCTGCTCGGCATCGGCAAGGGCGACTTCGAACGCACGCATCGGCAGCACGCGCGCAACTATGCGTTCTTCGACGCGCCGGCGGGGTTTATCTTCACCATCCACCGCTCGCTGGGCTATGCCGCGTGGATCGACTACGGGATGTTTCTCGGCAACCTCATGGCCGCCGCCCGCGGCCACGGCCTGCATACCTGCCCGCAGTTCGCGTTCACCCAGTTTCACAGCATCATTCGCGAGACGCTGGGTTTGGGCGAAGAACACAAGGTCATTTGCGGGATGGCGCTGGGCTATGAAGACACCAGCGCGGTGGAGAATTCGCTGCGCACCGAACGCGCGCCGCTGTCGGACTGGGCGACGTTTTATTAGGCTGCGCCGGTGAGGCGCGCCAAGGCCTCGCGATATTTCGCCGCCGTTTTTTCGATGATCTCTGGCGGCAAACGCGGGCCCGGCGCCTGCTTGTTCCAGTCCAG
>Ga0114967_10000831_pt1 | contig 26005 bp, 23 predicted proteins | sample M_130628_MF_Meta_FD_92639 | JGI IMG/M metagenome (GOLD analysis project Ga0114967, IMG submission 92639) | Freshwater microbial communities from Lake Montjoie, Canada to study carbon cycling - M_130628_MF_MetaG | ecosystem: Environmental > Aquatic > Freshwater > Lake | place: Lake Montjoie...
AGCTTTGTCTCGTATGGTCATGGGTCGTTGTATTTATCAAGAGTCAAAAAAATAGTGCTGAGTGAGGCACTCACCAACTAGCTTTTTACCACTGATGCGAGCTTGCGTGTAGCGCGCGGGGGTCAGCACTTTATTTTTTTGAGCCTAGGTCGTGCGTGTAGGCCCGGGCACTTCAACTTTTTAAGGCTCTACGAGTGAGGGCCGATACGCCCAACATCAGCCACCCAAGCATGAGTGCCACCCCACCGGTCGGTGCCACAACTGTCGCCTGGTTCAGCGAAAACAGGTATTTCAGCTCGATTGAGCCACAAAACAGAACGATGCCGGCGAGCAGCAAGCAGCGAGCGAACTGGGCTGCCTTACCTGGTAGGCCTGTGGAATATAGTAGGGCGAGGGCGTGAATCAGTTGATATAGCGAGGCGCGTTCAAGGGCTTGTGCGGCCTGGGCCTCAGCGACGGCGTGCGCGGAGATCGCACCAAGCGCAACGGCCGTTAGGCCAAGCAGGGCCGCTGTTAGGCCCCAGGCGGGATGGGCGGCAAAAGAAGGGGGGCTGGGTCGTTGGTTAGGCATTGGCTGAGGTGAACTCGGTAGGGGTGGCAAAGCATGAAAAAGCAAGTGTGGCGGGGTCAGTCTCAGAAGCTGAAAGGGTGTGTCTGGCCGTCTGGCAGGCCCAAGCTCACATTAACGCTAAAATAACTGTCTTGGCAGCGGACTCTTTGAGGTAGCAATGTTGAATCATTTTAAATGGCTTGCAGTGGTGATGCCTGTGCTGACAGCAGGCTGCGTCGGCATCAGTTCAAGTAGTTCGCCTAAAGATACCTTTACGCTGCCGCGTGCTTATCAAGAGGCCTACAAGCTTGCAACGCTGCAAGCGCTGCAATGTTGGGGTAACGACGGCGAGTTTCCGATTAAAGGGCAGCTTGACACCGCGACGCGCACAGCCCAAGTGGCAGCAACAGGTGGCTTGGGTGGCAGTCGCTACGCCCAAGTCGATATTCGGGCTCTCGACGACAAAAACTCTGAAGTCACCACCACGGTCGCCGGTCTTAATATTTGGGATACCCCAGCGCTGGCTGCCATGCGCGCTGCGTTGCAATTTGGCGTATCAACCTGCACTGACTATATGCCTAGCGCCCAGCCTGCTAAAAAATCTTAACTCCATAAAGTGAATTGTTTCTGAAATGTTTGAACCCTCTACTTACTTCGGTCTTGATATCCCTTATTTGAAATTTTTAGGCGTTGAGCCTGTCATGTGCGCAGACGATCGTGCGGTGACTCGTTTAAAAATTCGTGACGACTTACTCAACAGTCGCCAGGCGATCCACGGTGGTGCGTTGATGAGCTTGCTTGACTTCACGCTAAGTGCTGCGGGGCGTTCGGTAGATCCGCTGGGCCTGGGGATGGCAACAATCGATATTACGGTCAGCTGTTTTGAACCGGCGGTGACTGACTTGACGATTCAGGCGCGCTGTTTGCGTCGTGGGTCGTCGATTGCGTTTTGCGAAGGCGAAGTGTTAGATACCGAAGGTAAGTTGATTGCTAAAGCGTCAGCATCTTTTAAAGTGCTAAAGGTGAAGCTCCCTGCGAAGGTCGCTTGAGTATTCGCTAGCCCCTTGCTGATTTGCCTCGGAAGGCTTTACCCCAGCTTAGCTTTCACCAGCGCAGACAAAGCTGACATATCGGCACGGCCAGCAAGCGCTGGTTTTAAGATTGCCATGACTTTACCCATTGCAGGGTTACCTGTGATGCCTTGTGCTTGCACTTGAGCAAGGGCGGCGTCAATCGCGGCGTTGACTTCAGCCTCGGTTGCGGCTTGTGGCAAAAACTCTTTCAGCACAACCATTTCGGCAGTTTCTTGCGCGGCGGTTTCGGTGCGACCAGCTTGCTCATAAGCCGCGATAGATTCACGGCGCTGCTTGATTTGCTTTTCAATAATTGCAGTGACGTCTGCATCGGTGACGTCTTTGCGCTCGTCGATTTCTTTTTGTTTGATAGCCGCCTGTAAAAAGCGCAGAGTCCCTAAACGCTCGCTCGCTTTTGCGCGCATGGCGTCTTTGACTGATTCTGCGATTCGAAGTTTGAGGTCTGACATGATGGGCTCGGTCGTTAAGAAAGAATAGCCGTTAGTATAAAGCCTCGACGCTGTCTAGGTTGACTGCCTTGCCTGTTTATCGGGTTTGCGCATTGTTAAAGTGACTGCTCGGCCCCAATCGTGGCCAGCAGGTGTGAGTGATCCTCGAAGCGCCCCACTAGCAAGTGTTGCGTACCTTGCAAGTTTTGCCAGGTTCCGATGGCCGCCAAGAGTTGTGCCTGTAACAGTTCACGGCGTTGGCGTACCGCCAGTTCAGCGCGCACGATCAAGTTGACCGAGCCAGTTTCGTCTTCGAGCGTGATAAAAATCACGCCTTTGGCCGTTTGCGGACGCTGGCGCATCGTGACCAGGCCACAGGCGCGTGCCAAGCGCCCCTGTGGAAATTGAGCCAACGTGGTCGCTTGTGCAAAGCGCAAGCGGGTGAGGGTTTGACGCAGCAAGGCTAAGGGATGACGCCCGAGGGTAAAACCCAAGCGCTGATAATCCGTCACAAGATCATGCGCCTCAGTGGGAGGCAAGAGCAAAGGTTGTTCGTCTTCGCTTGGTTCGGCCTCGCGCAACAGGCCTTTCGTTGCCACACTGGCTGCAGCATGCCAGGCCGCTTGGCGGCGATGTCCGCTTAACGTGTGCAAGGCGCCGGCTAAGGCAAGTTGATGCAAAACAGACTGATTGAGATCGGCACGACGCCCAAGCTCTTGTGTATCAAGAAACGGCCCCGCTTGGCGCGCGTCAAGCAGAACTTGCGCAGCAGCGGCAGGCAGGCCAAGGATTTGGTTCAGGCCTAAACGCACCGCCGGTCGTAGGCACGGCGAAGTTTGAATATCAGGCACTCGTTTAGGTTCACCAAGCACAAGCTTAGGTGCTTCAGACAGCACGTCAGGGGCTAGTGTGGGCCCATCAGGCACCATTTCAAGCGTGCACTCCCACTCGCTTGTTTGAACATCAACGGGTAAAAGCTGTACGCCATGACGACGTGCATCTTGTATTAACTGCGAGGCCGCATAAAACCCCATCGGTTGTGAGTTCAATAGCGAAGCTAAAAAGGCTTCGGGCTCGTGACGTTTGAGCCACGCACTCACATAGGCGAGTAAGGCAAAACTCGCCGCATGACTTTCAGGAAACCCATACTCACCGAAGCCTTCGATTTGTTTAAAAATCGTTTCAGCAAATTCTGGTGTGTAACCATTGTTGAGTAAGCCATCGATCAATTTACGTCGAAACTGATCGATACCACCCTTGCGTCGCCAGGCCGCCATGGAGCGGCGTAGTTCGTCGGCTTGGCCTGCCGTAAAGCCAGCGGCAGCCATCGCAATTTTCATGACCTGCTCTTGAAAAATTGGCACGCCGAGCGTACGTTCAAGCACAGCACGCACCGCTCGACTGGGATAAGTAATCGCCTCAAGGCCTTGTCGTCGTCGCAGATACGGATGCACCATGCCCCCTTGAATAGGACCTGGCCGTACGATTGCAACTTCGATGACTAAGTCATAAAACTGTCGCGGTCGTAAGCGCGGCAGCATCGACATCTGCGCCCGCGATTCAATCTGAAACACGCCTACCGTATCTGCAGCGCAAATCATGTCATAGGTGGGCCCATCATCATCCGGAATATCTTGCAAGCTAAAGCGCGGTAGGTTGCGCCGCCAGGCGACCCCTTCGAGGCTACGACGAATCACTGTCAACATGCCTAAGGCTAGGATATCGACTTTTAATAATCCGACGGCATCCAAATCGTCTTTATCCCACTGCACGACGCTGCGCTGTGGCATGGCTGCGTTTTCAATCGGCACCAAACGTGATAACAAACCGCGCGCCAACACAAAGCCGCCAGGATGTTGTGACAAGTGACGCGGAAACCCCATCAAGGCTTGCGCGAGTTCGGCCCACTGCTGTGTGACAGCAGCCTCGGCATCTAAACCGGCTTCAAGCAGGCGCTGGATTAAATTCTGTTTTCCATCCCACCAGCGATGTGATTTGGCAACTTGGTCAATGATCTGTGCGTCAATCCCCAAGGCGCGGCCGGTATCACGCAAAACACTACGCGGGCGGTAAGACGTCACCACGCCAGTTAAGGCGGCGCGTTGGCGGCCATATTTTTGGTAAAGATATTGAATGACCTCTTCGCGCCGCTGGTGTTCAAAATCCACATCAATATCTGGTGGTTCATTGCGCTCGCGGCTGATGAAGCGTTCAAATAAGGCGTTACCGTTTGCAGGATTCACCGCGGTGATCCCCAGGCAATAACACACCGCCGAATTGGCGGCAGAGCCTCGTCCTTGGCACAAGATTTGTCGGCTTACCGCAAATTGCACCAGGTCATAGACAGTTAAAAAATATGTTTCGTAGCCAAGCTCTGTGATCAAGGCGAGTTCGTGTGTGATCTGCGCGCTAACATTTTCAGGGATGCCTGCAGGGTAACGTTTGTTTGCACCTTGCCAAGTTTGCTCATGCAGGTACTGCGCTGGGGTATAGCCCTTGGGTACGACTTCTTCGGGGTATTCGTAGCGTAGTTCGTCAAGACTGAAGTGGCAACGTTCGGCGATGCAAATGGTTTGCAGTAAAAGCTCGGGTTCGTACAGATTGCTTAAGCGTAGCCGCGTGCGTAAATGTTGCTCGGCATTTGAGGCTAACTCATAGCCACATTGCGCGACGGTTTGACGTAAACGAATTGCAGTCAACACATCATGCAAGGCTTTGCGTGAACGCTTATGCATGTGAACTTGTCCGACAGCCACACAAGGGATATTGTGTGTGTGAGCTAAGGTTTGAATCATCTGCAAACGCAGATTGTCTTGCGCGCGATGCAAGCGACTAATGGCTACCCAACAGCGGCTTGAAAAGTGTTGTGCCAGCCAGGTTAATTGAAGGGCGAGGTCGGCCGGCGTCACCTCTGGCTGAGGGATCAAAATGGCTAAGCAACCATCCACCACAACCTCGTGTGGGCGCAACAGATATTGCCCTTTAACAGCTTGCATACGCCCGCGTGTAATCACTTCACATAAATTGCCATAGCCTTCGCGGTGTTGTGCAAGTAAAACAATGTTGTAAGCCGGTTGATCGCTTGGATCTAGGCGCAGTTCAGTGCCAATTAATAACTTTAAGTCTGATTTTTTAGCCTCAAGATGAGCGCGCACAATGCCGGCTAACGAGCACTCATCTGTGAGTGCTAGCGCGTGATAGCCTAAGGCAGCGGCTTGTGCCACTAGGCTTTCGGGTGACGAAGCACCACGCAAGAACGTAAAGTTTGATAAGCAATGCAGCTCGGCATAGCCAGGCAAAAGGGTTGAAAAGTGCGCACCCATTAACCAAAGACGCCATGTAGAAACCAGCGCGCCAGCTCGGTATCACGTTCGCGATAGATCCAGTAGCGCACGGCCTGCTGGTCTTGTGCCACAAAATAGTCGCGTGCAATGCGTAAGTGATCCCACCACCCACTTTCAATACGTTCGGGGCCACGCAGTAACTGCAACGGGCCATGGTAGATCGGACGGTCGTGACGAACGTTCAGTAAAAGCGGCTCGGCTAATAACCAAAAAGGCCTTTCAGTTAAGGGTGCAGGCGTTGAACTGACTGTATCGCGTGTGGCTCGCGTAGCGGTCATAGAGGTAGCTTGCGTGGTGATTGCGGATGCAGCAGATTTGATCGTTGTCGATGCAGCAGACTTGCTCGTTGTCGATGCAGCAGACTTGCTCGTTGTCGATACAGCAGATTTAGTCTTTGTTGATACAACTGACTTGGTCGTTGTCGATACGGAAGATTTACTCGATGTTGATACAACTGGTCTTTGTGTCGAAGCGTCGAAGGGCACCCAATTGTTGGCGATTTCAGGGCGATGATCGGCCAAAGGCGCCGGTTGCAAGATCTGTTCTGCGCCGAGTCGGGCAGATAGCAAATCTAACAAACGTCGATAATCGGCGGGCGTCTGTAACGGATCAGGAAATAACGTGGCGCTGCGAGCGTGTTGTGACGCTAGAGCCTGACTACGCAAGGTCAGGGCGACAACAGGACCAGCAAGACTTTGGCGCGACAGGCGTTCGTGCAACAAAGGCATCAGTTGAGACATCAGCCAGACGGGTTCGCCAAAGGCGAGTTCAAGTGCGGTGGGTGGGCAGGCGTGGCGGCCGCGTTCGTGATGCAGTTCAAGCGTGGCACTGCGCAGTGCGTATTGCTTGGCCGCTAACCAAGTGCACAGGCTAAGCGCTAAGCGTTCTGCAAAAGAAGCCACTGCACTTGTGTGTTCAAGGCGATCCAGTAAATCGAGTTGTTCAATAAATTGCTCGGGTGCAAGGTAGGGGGCTTGGCGCCAAACCGCTTGCGTATAAGCTTGCTCAAGTTCAGTCAGTAATGCCGTACCCACGCGCCGTTGCAGACCGCTGCGTGGCAAGGCACGCAAGCCCCCGAGGGTTTCGCAGCCAATCGCTTTGAGCCAAACCAGATGAGGCTGTGCACTTTGCAGCATCGCGCAAGGCAGCGGGTTGAGTAGGCGCTCGAGCGTCGGTTGACTGCAGGCATAGCGTGGCGAGTATTGTGCTGAGCGCTGTATCGAGTGCTGTGCTAAGTGCTGCGTTGAGTGCCGCGCAACTTGCGCCAACAGCCAAGCTCCTGTTGCCGTGGGCGCGACACCGCTTTGCACTTGCAGCGTTAAGCGTTTGAGTTGTTGTCGTAACCCTTGAACAATCTGACGAACACCACCAAACAACCGCAAGCTGTAGGTGACGTCGATCAAGAGCGTCTCGCGCGCGTGTTGATACACAGACGGCGAGTAGGCTAAAGCAACTTGGGCGGCTTGATCATAGGCATTTTGTTCGGCGCGTTGGTCTCTTGGATATAGTAAACACTCAGGTGCCAGACTGCGCACTGTTGCGCAGCGCATGCCTAATTTGAGGCCACATTGCTGCGCGCCAGGCGTCATAGCGATCAGAGCATCGTGTTCGAAGACGGCGGCAGCGCTGGGCTCAGTCAGCCAACGGAGTCGCCACGTGTCGAGGCTGAGGCTGTGCAGGTGCAGGCCGATCCATAAGGTCATGGGTAACAGTTGAAAAGAGTTCAGAAGGTGACGATGTGAGCGTAATAGGCTGCCCGCAGGCAGGGCCCCGTCGCTTAAGAATAGAGAGTGTGAGGGCACCTGTTGGTTCAGCAGACAACATGACCCGTAGCACCGCGGGTGAGGCTTCGGTTTGGACAGAGTGCGGACGAAACATAAAAAATAAAGTTTGACTGCTTTGCGCCGCAAGATGCAATCGTTTCAGGATCGAGTTTTGAATGGGATGCGCCCAAAACAGCAAGGCTGCGCAACTGCCGTTTTTTAAAATCTGTTCGGCCGCCCAATACGCATCACGTGTGCGTTGGGGTGCTAAACAAAGCAGGCGCTGTACGCCAAAGCGCCAACCCGTCCAGCAAGCGATGTTGGGTTGATAGGGGGGGTGCAGTAAGACTACCGGTTGCTGCATTACCGTGGCATGTAGGGCAGCCCGCAAGAGCCTAATTTCGCCAATGCCTGAGTGTGGTGTGAGCAGTTCAATCAGTGAACCTGTGGGCCAGCCTTTGCCGGGCAGTTCAGCGTCTAAGGTTGAAAACCCTGTTGAAATGGTGGGGCCCGTGCGTGCGCTCAATTGCGACCCGCGCCAAAGCGCAGGATGCAGCTTCAATAGAGAAGCAGGAGGGCAGACGGGTGAGGTTTTAGAGGTGAGCATCACAGGTAACAAATAAAATAATACTGTATAAATATACAGTATTATTATGTTCTGCAACCAAGCCCACAGCGTTTAATTGCTGTTTGACAAACGGCTGTACGCTCAAGGCGTCATGCCGCAAATTGCCACGCGTATACAAAATGCGTGATACTCAGCAACTCGCTTCGCTCTTGCCAGCAGCTTCGTCTTCGAAAACACCCTTGTGTGTTTCAAAACCTCAGATTGCTGCGATCGTCTTGGCTAAAAAATCAACCTGCCAGTTACTGTCACCCAATTCTTGCCCAAAGGCGTCATAGCGCTTTTCGTAAAACAATGCGTAGCCTTGGCGATGCTGCAAAATAATCGTTGTACAACGTGTGCCATAGCGCTCGTTTTTGATAAACGGGCTGCCAAGTAATTTTTCGCGATCCAGGCCAACACCTGTGTCAGGGAGTTCGTGCTCTGCGGCACGAACGGTATCCTGAAAAATTTCAAACAGGCGGGCAGAATCAGGGGCATGAGCCTGTGCCAGATGCTCAGAGACGCTGCGTTGCGTGCGAAGCAGTTTGGGCCAAGGCGTATTGAGCGTAGCGTTTGAGACCCCACTGACACCGTCAGGGATCTTAAACGGTACTGCGTTCAGACGATTTGAGTAATACCACAAGCCGCTTTGATCGCCGGCTAGTAAATTAAAGCCGTTGTAAGGCTCACTGTTTTGTTGCAACGCCTGCAAATATTGTTGCGCCGACTGCTCTTGCGATGGCTCTTGTTGTAGATAGCGCTCTGCAAGATGGCCACGCGAGGGCGCCTGATCATCACGCAGGCCCGTTTCTCGATAGTTTGTGAGCAAAGCGATACGCCCGCCTGTGGTCAGGCCAAGCCAGGTGCCCCCAGCCTGCAGATCACGGCCTGCTAGCAGCGAAGGGGTTTCATCCCAGGGGCGTGCCGCCGCTGTCGGGCGCACATGCAACTCATCGCGATTCGCGACAACAACCAGCGGCCAGTCTGGTAAAACATTCTGCGCAAAAATAGCTAAACACATAGTAAAACTATGCTCCGTTCAAACGCCGAGTCTGAGGCGCAAGGTTCACCAAAATCATCCCTGCCATCACCATCAAGGCACCCCACACAAACTTACTGTGCAGAGGCTCGTCTAACACCCACACACTCAAACCTACGCCAATAAGTGGAGCGATAAAGGTAAAAATCGAAACTCTCGAGGCCAAATAGTGTCTGAGCAGCCAAATCCATACCAAGAGACTAAAAAACGAAATCACTATGCCTTGGCCGACGATGCTAGCCACCAAAAAGGCGCTCCAGTGGATCTCGGTCTCACCCAGAACAAGGCACAATAGCAGTATCACCAGAGCGCCAAATAACAGCTGATACATGGTCGTTTGTGTGGCGGGGATACGCGCTAAACCTGAGCAGCGGGTGACGAGCGTCGTCGCAGCCCAAAGAACGCCGCCACCTAAGGCAAGACAATCTCCGAGCAGCGTCTGTGGATTAAGTTGTGTTGCTGCGGATGAGCCTAAAAATGCCAGACCAATTCCGCTAAAGCAAATCAAGACCCCTATCCATAGCCACCAATTCAAGCGCTCATCAGGCCGCCAGACGTGCAGGCCCAGTGCAGTAAAAATTGGGGCCGTATATAAAAATACCACCACATGCGAGGCGCTCGTGTACTGAAGGGCTTCGCCGATCATCCACCACTCTAGGGCAAACAAGGCTCCTACCACCGTGCCTGCTCGCCATGGCCCGCGCCAGAGCGCCAACGAAACGCCTTTGTGCCACATAAATGCGGCCAACAACACGCAGCCAATCGCCGAGCACAAGGCGATCTGCATGTTGGGGTGAATGTCGTGAATCGTGAGTTTAAACAGAACCTGTTGCCCACCCCATAGAGAACAGAGCAGCACAATGCAAAGGCAAGCAGTTAAGTCCATGGGTTTGCGGTCATTCATGTGTTGCGAGTTTAGTAGAAATCGAGCAGCGCAGTAGAAATCGCTGTATCTTTCTGCGTGAGCGGTGTCTATTAGGGCGAGAGCGGGGAAGGTGTCAACGGCTTAGACCTCAAGCGCCTGGGGTGTCGGCAGAGCCGCTGTTAAACTAGAGTCTTGTTAGCTGACTCAATGCCACTTTTGCCATGACCCTTGCTGCACCTTCACACACCGCCTCACTCGCTGAATGGCTTGGTTACCTTGAACAGCTTCATCCAAACGCGATTGACATGGGGCTTGAGCGTGTGCGCGAAGTCGCTGCGCGTTTGCCGATCGAAACCAAGGCACTCAAAATTGTGGTGGGTGGCACCAATGGCAAAGGTTCAACCTGTGCCATGCTCGAGGCAATTTTGCTCGCTGCAGGCTACCGGGTGGGGCTTTACACGTCGCCCCATCTGGTGAACTTTAACGAGCGAGCTCGCCTGAACGGTGAAATCGTCTCTGACGCTGAGTTTGTGCGTTATTTCAGTATGGTCGAGGCCGCCCGCCAGGGCGTATCGTTAACCTATTTTGAATATTCAACACTCGCCACGCTAGCCATGTTTGCTGCCGCCTCTCTTGATGTGATGGTGCTTGAGGTGGGCTTAGGCGGGCGCTTGGATGCGGTGAATATTGTTGATGCTGATTGCTCAATTATCACCAGTGTCGATATCGATCACACCGACTGGTTGGGCGATACGCGCGAAAAAATTGGTTTCGAAAAGGCGCATATCTACCGCGAAGGGCGCCCTGCGATTTGCAGTGACCCAGCGCCGCCTCAATCTGTGCTCGATTACGCAAAAACCATAGGCTGTGATCTGTGGTTATTCGGCCGCGACTTTAACTACTCGGGCGATCGTCAGCAGTGGGCGTTTGCCGGGCGCCAACAGCGGCGCAATGCCTTGGCGTATCCAGCTTTGCGGGGTGCCAATCAACTGCTCAATGCCGCAGGTGCCTTGGCTGCGCTTGAGGCTTTGCGTGAGCGTTTAGCCGTGCCGCAGCAGGCCGTGCGTCTTGGCTTGCTGCAAGCGTCTTTGCCTGGGCGTTTTCAGATCTTACCTGGTCAGCCGACCGTGATTCTTGATGTGGCGCACAACCCTCATGCGGCTGCCGTTCTTGAAAAGAATCTGGGCAATATGGGTTTTCATCCTTACACCTATGCTGTGTTCGGGATGCTATCTGACAAGGATATCGCTGCAGTGGTCAAGCACATGACCCCGCGCATCGATCACTGGTTTTGTGCGGGCTTGCCCGGTGCCCGGGCGTTAAACGCCGAACAGTTAGCAGCCAAAGTCAAAGAATCTATCGCGGGTCATCAAAAGCCCGGCGAGGCCGAAGTTGCCATTAGCCACTTCCCCTCAGTCGCCGAAGCGCTCGCAGCCGCCCACAAACTGAGTAAGCCGGATGATAGAATCATCGTATTCGGATCGTTTCTGACTGTCGCGGGGGCACTGCAAGCCAGCGGGAGGTCAGCATAAACGCTTTTCGCCGTTGTCAGGCGCTTTTCGGGTCTGTCTTTTTTTTGAGTCAGGGTGTTTGAATCAATGGGACTATTTTCCAGAAAAGATAGTGCAGCACCGCGTAAGCCTCCGGGTAAGGTGCGTCCCTCTGTCTCCAGCGAGGCTCAGGCGGCCGATCTGCGAGTCAGAGCTCGCAGACGCTTAGCGGGTGCCGTCGCTTTAGTGCTGGCCGCAGTTGTGGTTCTGCCCATGCTGCTTGACTCTGAACCTGCGCCAGTCTCAAATAAAATCCCGATCAAAATCCCTGATCGCAATGCACCTTTTCAACCTAATTTAAGTGACCCTGTAGCCGCTAATAGCTCGGCAACTCCTGCTTCTCCAGGCGCGTCTTCGACTGTAGCGCCTCCAGCGGCTACGAGTTCGACAACGCCACCCAAGCCTGAGGTTAAACCTGAGACCAAGCCTCGCGTCGATCCAACTGCAGCGGCGCCTAAAGTTGAAGCGACTAAACCCCCACCTAACCCGCCCGCTGCGGTTCGTTCAGACGATGGCGCACGCGCGGTTGCCTTGCTAGAAGGGCGCCCAACAGCAGAGTCCGCTGGCCCGCCAGGCTCGGCGACAACACCCAAGGCGCCTACCCGTGGCAACTTTGTTGTGCAGGCAATGTCGCTTGACGCAGCAGCTGACGCACAAACCCAAAAAAATAAATTGTTGGCAGCAGGCGTAGGCAATGCTTTTGTCGATGGTCCAGTCGATGTCAATGGTAAAGCCAGATACCGCGTGCGAGTGGGGCCATTTCCTTCTCGCGAAGCCGCGCAAGCCGCTCAGACCCGTCTGCGCACGCTTGGATATGACGGCGCCTTTATCGCAACGCAGTGACCGGGTTTGATTTTGTGGTGCTAGGAGTGCTGGGCGTTTCGGTCGTGCTTGGCCTGATTCGCGGTCTGCTCAAAGAGATTTTGTCACTCGCGGCCTATGCCTTTGCCTTTATTGCTGCGATTTGGTGGGGGCCACGTGCTGCTGACTGGCTAGCGAGTTGGATTGCTCAGCCGTTTTTGCGCATGACCTTAGCCTACGTAGGCGTGTTTATTGTCGTATTGTTGTCAATTGGGATGGTCAATATGACGTTATCGGCCTTGATTGATAAAACGGGGTTGACCCCGGCAGATCATGGCTTGGGTGCAGTGTTTGGTTTGGCGAGAGGCGTTTTATTTGTGTTGCTACTTGTGACGGTGGCTGGCTATACGCCACTTCCTGAAGAATCGTGGTGGAAGCAGGCCATGTTCTCAAAGCAAGTCGTCGGGGTCGTGCAGCAAATTAAGTCGCGCGTACCAGAGCCAATCCGTGAGTGGTTGCCTTATTAAGTACGACAACATTGTTAAAGTCATGGTTTGTCTGAGCGAGTACAACAGAATTTAAATGTGGCGGTTTACCTGAGCGAGTACGACAGAATTTAAACGTCAGGGGTTACCTGACGAAGTACGACAGAATTTAAACGTGGTTTAACAGTTTTCAGGAAAGTACATGTGCGGAATTGTTGGTGTGATTGGTCGTGGTCCTGTCAATCAGCTTTTGTATGACAGCTTGCTGCTGCTGCAGCACCGCGGTCAGGATGCAGCAGGTATTGCCACCTCAAACGGCAATCATTTCAACATGTATAAAGCGCATGGCCTCGTACGCGATGTGTTTCGCACCCGCAATATGCGCTCACTGCCTGGCACAACCGGCATCGGCCAAGTTCGTTACCCAACGGCAGGCTCGTCAGACAGCGTCGAAGAAGCTCAACCCTTTTATGTCAATGCGCCATTTGGGATCACCTTCGCTCACAATGGCAATCTGACCAATTGGCGCGAGTTGCGCGTGTCGCTATTTACAAACGATCAGCGCCATATCAATACCAATTCAGATTCAGAGGTATTGTTAAACGTCTTGGCCCATGAATTGCAACGGGCCGCCAATGGCGTGTCTCTTGACGAGTCAGCGATTTTTCGTGCGGTGAAAGCTGTACACGAGCGCGTCAAAGGTGCTTACGCAGTTGTTGCACAAATTGCAGGCTATGGCTTGCTAGCGTTTCGTGATCCGCACGGGATTCGTCCATTGTGCATCGGCCGTTTCGATACCGCACAAGGCCCCGAATGGATGGTTGCCTCTGAGTCGGTTGCGCTTGAGGGATCAGGCTTTCAATTTGTACGCGACGTTTTGCCGGGCGAGGCCGTATTCATTTCGCTAGATGGTAAGTTTAGTAGCGAGCTCTGCATAAAGGGGGCACTGCACGCGCCCTGTATTTTTGAATATGTGTATTTTGCCCGGCCTGATTCGGTCTTAGACGGTGTGTCGGTCTATGGCTCGCGTTTAAAAATGGGCGAGTATTTGGCCGATAAGTTAGCGCGTACTTTGCGCTTAGGCGATATTGATGTAGTGATGCCAATCCCTGATTCGTCGCGTCCTTCGGCGATGCAGTTAGCAGATCGTTTAGGCTTAAGCTATCGCGAGGGCTTAATCAAAAATCGCTATGTCGGTCGAACTTTCATCATGCCTGGGCAGGCTGTACGCAAAAAATCAGTCCGTCAAAAACTCAACACGATTGGGATGGAGTTCAAGGGTAAAAACGTGTTGCTCGTGGATGATTCAATCGTGCGCGGAACAACGAGCCGTGAGATTGTTGAAATGGCGCGGGCTGCCGGGGCGAACAAGGTTTACATGGCCACAGCGGCGCCTCCGGTACGCTATCAAAACGTCTATGGCATCGACATGCCAACCCAGCAAGAACTCATCGCCACGGGGCGTGACGAACAAGAGATTGCCAAGATTATTGGTGCGGATGCGCTGGTCTATCAAGATATTGATGCGATGCAAAAGTCGGTGTCAGATCTCAATCCTGCTTTGACGCATTTTGACACTTCATGCTTTACCGGTGAATATGTCACTGGCGACATTACCCCAGAATATCTCGAACGTTTAGGCTTAACCCGCCAAGCCGTTCGTGAAGAACAAAACGGGCTACTGTTCAATATGGGCTTTGCCGCAGAAGATCATTAAGCTTTTTGTCTAGGCGAGGCTCGAAAGCCTTTAATGATAAAGGCAACTAAAAGCCCTAAAAGCGCAAAGAGCAGCAGACTCCAGTAGGCGTACTCGAGGCCAAACAATTTGACTCGAGCGTCCATACAGCTTGCATAAATGCCAAACAACGCAGGCATAGACGTTTCTAGGCCAGTTTGTGTCATCAATAAATCGGCCAGTGTCTGCGCGCACGAAAACGACTGGGACGCGACGTTTGCCTGAAACCATGCTGCCAACACGCCAGCAATCGTTAGGCTTAAGCTCAGCAGGGTACACACCACGCGTGCGATCAAACCTTGACTCAAGGCTGCGATGGCAGCGATGACTGCCAGAATCAGGTAAAGCAGGCGTTGAAACACACACCAGGCGCAAGGCTGCATATCAAAAGCGTGTTGCGACAATAACGCGATGCCGACGCCCGCTGTACAAAGACCCGAGATCAGCCACCAGATTTTTTTTTCAAGCAGCACGGCGTTCAACTTGCGTGAGTGCGTCAAGCATGGCGCGTTCAAATTGTCGCTGAGTGCGCGGTTGCGCAAGGGTTTCGCCACTCACCACAAAAACGTCTTCGACGCGATCGCCTAAGGTCATGACTTTTGCCGTTTGGAGGTTAATGTTGTAACTGACAAAGACCTGTGCAATATCACCTAACAGGCCAGAGCGGTCAGTCGCGACAATCTCGAGGCGCCAGTTCTGGCTTCCCTCATCAGGGTGTAAGGTCACGAGCGGCGGGACGGGAAACGCACGCGACAAACGAGAAGGACGCGCGTTCGCGTTACGGGTCGTGAGCGAGCTCGTAGGCGTAGTATTGAGATGGACGTCTAATTCGTGTTCGATCAGGGTGGCCAAAGTGCGCAGTTCTTCAGTACTGTCCGTAGGTAAAACAATAAAGCTATCTAAAGCATAACCTCGACGTGTCGTGTGTATGCGCGCATCAAGAATACTCAGGCCGCGGCTACCGAAAAAACTGCAAATGCGTGCAAAGAGATCTGGCACGTCTTTGGTGTACACCATCACTTGTAGCCCTTCATCGCCTTCAGTTGGGCGCACTTTCACGATGGCTTGCTCGGGTGAAACGCGATAATAAAGATGACGAGTGTGCCAGGCAATGTCAGACGCTTCGTGGCGTAAGAAATAGGCAACATCAAGCTGTTGCCAAAAGGTCTCGCGCGTATCGTCGCGTAAGCCTGCCAAGCGTGTCAACGTTGCCGCTTGCTCAAGCCGTTGCCGTAGCACGGTATTCGTATCATCGACCGTACCACCGAGCGTTGCGCGCGTTAAATCATAGAGATTCTCAAGCAGTTTGCCTTTCCAGGTGTTCCAGACCTTGGGACTTGTTCCGCGAATATCAGCGACAGTTAGCAAATAGAGCGCTTGTAAGTTTCGTAAGGTTTTCACACGCGTCGCAAAGTCGAGAATAACTTGAGGGTCAGACAAATCTTTTTTCTGAGCGACCTGTGACATCAGTAAGTGACTGTCGACTAAGAACATGACCAACTCGGTGTCTTCGCGATCTAGGGTGTGCGCCTTTGCAAAACGCTTGACTTCGAGCGTGCCGAGCGTTGAGTGGTCACCGCCGCGTCCTTTGGCAATATCGTGAAACAGCGCGGCCACGTACAGTAACCAGTGGCGCTCGAACCCCGCACTCAATTTACTGGCCAAGGGATATTCTTGCGCATGCTCTGGCATGGTGAAGCGCCGCAGGTTGCGAATGACCGCCAGCGTGTGTTGGTCGACCGTGTAGACATGAAACAAATCGTGCTGCATTTGGCCGACGACGCGCCTAAAAACAGGCAAGTAGCGCGGCAAGATGTTGAGCATTGTCATGCGCCGCAAGGCATGCACGATGCCTTGCGGTTGTTGCAAAATCTTTAGAAAAATCTTTTTATTTTCAGGGTCGCGGCGGAAGGGCGCATCGATACGGTCGCGAGCGTGCCAGATCGCGCGCAAGGCCCGGCCAGACAACTCAGTGAGCTCGGGGTGCTGCTGTAACACTAAAAATACATTCAGCAACTGACTTGGATTTTTTTCAAACAGCAAATCATCTTTAATATCCAGGCGATTGTGTCTGAACACATAGTTTTCATCTAGGACTCGGCTGTCAGACTCTTGCAGCGTGAATAATTTTTCGTCGATGTTCTGAACCAACAGCGTGTTCAGTTGCGTGACCAGACGCGCGGCCCAGTAATAACGTTGCATCAAGAGCTCACTCGCGCGGCGCGTCGCCGTCGCGGTGATGCCGTAGGCTTGCGCCAAACCGTGTTGCAAATCAAATAACAGACGGTCTTCGCGTCGGTTGACCAATAAGTGGAGTTCGATACGGACGCGCTTGAATGCTTGCTCGGCACGTTTGAGGTCGCGCGCTTCAGCGCTAGTCAATAAACCCGCGCGCGCGATGGCTTGCCAACTCGAACCAAAGCCAGCGGCTCTGGCCATCCACATGATGACTTGCAGATCTCGCAGGCCGCCCGGCGACTCTTTGCAGTTTGGCTCGAGCGAGTAGGGCGTCTCTTGGTGGCGAGCATGGCGCTGCTGCATTTCGGCACGCTTTGCTCGAAAAAACTGTTGCGCGTTGAGCCGCTCACTCATTGTTTTTTCAAACAGTTTTGCCAACGTTTTACTGCCGGCGATCCAGCGGCTTTCAAGTAAAGACGTCTCGACTGTGATGTCAGCGCCGGCCTCTTTGACGCATTGTTCAATGGTTCTGACGCTGTAGCCTGGCTCAAGACCGACGTCCCACATTGCCGCCACTAACCCGCTGAGGGTCGCTTCGGCCTGCGCGTCAAGCTCGTCTTTCAAGATAATCAGTAGGTCGACATCCGAAAACGGATAGAGCTCACCGCGGCCATAGCCCCCAACCGCAGCCAGCGCAGCCCCTTTTGGCAGGGGAAACTGTTCAAGCAGTGCTCGCAAGGTTTGATCAGCACAATGACAGAGCGCCGCTAGCAAAGTGTCGGGGCGCAGAGCCTGACGGTATTGAGCAATGGCGGCCTGACGGCTGCTCTGCAACTGTGTGCGGATGGCTGCGATCGCGGCAACGTCGGTCATGACAGTCGTGCTTAGGCTGCAATCAGGGCTGGCGGTGCAGGCATACCTTCAGAGATTGTCAGCACCTCGTAGCCAGTATCCGTCACTAAAATCGTGTGTTCCCATTGCGCCGACAAACTGTGATCGCGCGTCACGACGGTCCAGCCATCTGCCAACTGTCTAATTTCACGGCGGCCGGCGTTAATCATCGGTTCAATCGTAAAAATTAAGCCTGGTTCGAGTGTGTCGCCGGTACCCGGGCGCCCATAATGCAAAATCTGAGGCTCTTGGTGAAAGCGTTTACCAATACCGTGACCGCAAAACTCGCGCACCACCGAAAACCCTTGTTTTTCGGCGTGTTTTTGAATGGCATTGCCAATATCACCGAGCGTATTACCGGGTTTGACTTGGTCAATCCCCAGCCACATGCACTCGTAAGTGACATCGGCCAGTCGCTTGGCCAAAATTGACGGCTCACCGACAAAATACATGCGACTGGTGTCGCCAAACCAGCCATCTTTGATGATTGTGACGTCGATATTTAGGACATCGCCATTTTTGAGTACCCGATCGCCGGGGACGCCATGGCACACCTGATGGTTGACCGAGGTGCAAATTGCACCTGGAAACGGGGGGTAACCCGGGGGGGCGTAACCGACGGTGGCCGAGATGACCTTGAGTTCTTGGGTCAAAAATTGCAGGCAAAGTTGATCAAGCTGGCCAGTCGTTACCCCTGCTTTGACATGTGGGGTAATGAAGTCGAGCACTTTTGCCGCATCGCGACAAGCTGCACGCATCAGGTCTAAATCGGCTGGATTGGTGACTAATCCCATGGCTACTTGAATGTAAGTGGTGAAAGATAGTAGAATTATAGGCTTACTCAAAACCACTGGTCTATGTCTTTTGCGGCTTTGCACAACTTGGTTGGGCATATTTTCGTACAGGATTAGACCAAATCGCGTGTTACGCCACCAGGGTGCTGAATTTCTTTTAGGAAACCAGTGCAGGCGTAATACAAGACTTAACCCTCGGAGCCTTAAATCATGTCGTTAATGCGTGAAATGTTAGAAGCGGGTGTGCACTTCGGTCACCAAACCCGTTACTGGAACCCCAAGATGGCACCTTTCATCTTCGGCCATCGCAATAAAATCCATATTATTAACCTCGAAAAAACGGTCGCTAATTACACCGACGCAACGAAATTTGTGAAATCAGTTGCTGCAAAAGGCGGTAACGTTCTGTTCGTAGGGACAAAGCGCGCTGCACGTGACCTCGTGGCGCAAGAGGCAACCCGGGCAGGGATGCCTTTCGTTGACAGTCGTTGGTTGGGCGGTATGCTCACAAACTTCAAAACTGTCAAAAGCTCAATCAAGCGTTTAAAAGACATGGAAGTCATGATCGCCGACGGCGGTACTGAGCGCATGAGCAAGAAAGAGGGTTTGATGTTTCAACGCGAACTCGACAAACTGAACAAGTCAATCGGCGGTATTAAAGACATGAACGGCCTGCCCAGCGCCATTTTCATGATCGACGTCGGTTACCACAAGATTGCTGTCCTTGAGGCGAAAGCCCTCGGAATCCCAGTGGTTGCCGTGGTGGACACCAACCATTCGCCCGATGGCATTGATTACATCATTCCTGGCAATGATGACTCTGCTAAAGCAATTGCTCTGTACGCAAAAGGGATGGCAGATGCTGTACTCGAAGGCCGTGCGCAAAGTCTGAACGGCATCGTTGAAGAGCTTGCGTCTGGTGAAGAGTTCGTCGAAATCGCTGAAGAAAAAGCGTAAATTTTTCTGATGCCTGCGCCCTTGTGCCAGGCATTGCAATAGTGCGCCTCTGACCCTGCGTCGAGGCGCCTCTTACTAATCTTGGAGCAAACATGGCTGAAATTACTGCCGCAATGGTTAAAGAGTTGCGCGAAAAAACCGACGCACCCATGATGGAGTGCAAGCGCGCTCTCACTGAAGCAAGTGGTGACATGGCTCGCGCCGAAGAGATCTTACGTGTCAAACTTGGTAGTAAAGCGAGCAAAGCTGCTGGTCGCGTCACGGCCGAAGGCCTGATCGGTCTGTACATTTCGCCCGATGCTAAACAGGGTGCGGTGCTTGAAGTGAACTGCGAGACAGATTTCGTTGCAAAAAATGATGATTTTGTGGCGTTTGTTGAGGCACTGGCTAAGCAAGTGTCGGCCAATACCTACGCTGATGTTGCCGCCTTGTCAGCCTCAAACTTGGGTGCTGGCACCGTTGAGTCTGTGCGTTCTGCTTTGGTAGGAAAAATCGGTGAAAACATCTCAATTCGTCGTTTTCAGCGCTACACAACAGCCAATAAACTCGCGAGTTACGTGCACAGCGGCCGTATCGGGGTTTTAGTTGAATTTTCTGGCGCCGACGAAGTGGGTAAAGACTTGGCCATGCACATTGCTGCGACAAAGCCGCGTGCGCTAGACGAGTCAGGCGTTCCTGAGGCTGACAAAGAAACAGAACGCTCTGTGGCGCGTCAAAAGGCTGCCGAGTCTGGCAAGCCAGCAGAAATCGTCGAAAAGATGGTTGAAGGCTCAGTGCAAAAGTTTTTGAAAGAAGTTGCTCTGTTATCGCAGCCGTTCGTTAAAAATGACAAGCAGTCAGTGGCTCAAATGCTCAAAGAGAAAAATGCGGCGATTGCTGGTTTTTCGCTTTTTGTAGTGGGCGAAGGCATTGAAAAGAAGACGATGGATTTTGCGGCTGAAGTTGCCGCAGCAGCTGCCGGAAACGCTTAATTTTGTTAAAAAACCAAGCGAATGCCTGATGCATTTGCTTGGTTTGACGTACACTTTTGTACGTGTTTAACCCTCCGGAATCCTTAATAATGGCCACCCGAATGCACAAAAGAGTTCTTCTCAAACTTTCTGGTGAAGCGTTGATGGGTGATGATGCTTTTGGCATCAACCGAGCCACCATCATGCGCATGACCGAAGAAGTCTCAGAGGTCGTGGCAATGGGAGTGCAATTAGCGATTGTGATTGGCGGCGGCAATATTTTTCGCGGTGTTGCCCCGGGTGCCCAAGGCATGGATCGGGCAACCGCTGATTACATGGGGATGATGGCAACAGTCATGAATGCCCTGGCATTGCAAGATGCTTTAAAGCACCGCGGTGTGGATGCTCGAGTTCAATCTGCTTTAAATATCGAACAGGTTGTCGAGCCTTACATTCGCCCCAAAGCCTTGAGATACCTCGAAGAAGGCAAAGTCGTCGTGTTTGCCGCAGGTACTGGCAATCCATTTTTTACCACCGACACAGCAGCCTCTCTTCGTGGGGCCGAAATTGGTGCTGAAATCGTGCTGAAGGCCACCAAGGTTGATGGCATTTACAGTGCCGATCCGAATAAAGATGCTTCAGCGACGCGTTACAACCGCATCAGTTTTGACGAAGTGATTAATCGGCGTCTTGAAGTGATGGATGCAACAGCATTCGCCTTATGCCGCGATCAAAAATTACCAATCAGAGTGTTTTCGATCAACAAACCTGGCGCGCTCAAGCGGGCAGTCAGCGGAGAAGACGAAGGCACGTTGGTTCACGTTTAAAGGAAACGCAATGAGTATTGCAGATATTCAAGCCTCTGCTCAAGCCCGTATGGCGAAATCGCTTGAGCAGCTAAAAACGAATTTGGCAAAAATCCGTACCGGTCGGGCGCATCCAGGTATTCTTGATCATGTGCAAGTTGAGTACTACGGCTCACCGGTACCCATCTCTCAGGTCGCCAACGTGAACCTGATGGATGCCCGCACGTTGAGTGTGCAGGTTTGGGAAAAAAACATGGCTGGTCCTGTTGAGAAGGCGATACGCGATTCTGATCTTGGTTTAAACCCGATCGGCATGGGCGATAGCATTCGAGTACCAATGCCAGCGCTAACTGAAGAGCGCCGTCGAGATTTGAATAAGGTCGTCAAATCTGAAGGAGAAGACGCCAAAATTGCCGTGCGTAATTTGCGCCGTGATTCAAATGACTCGTTTAAAAAACTAGTGAAAGACAAAGAGATTTCAGAAGATGACGAGCGACGCGCTCAAGATGTCGTGCAAAAGTTGACGGATCGTTGTGTGATTGAGATCGACAAGATGGTGGCACAAAAAGAAGCTGAGATCTTGACGGTTTAGGCCGCCACTGACATGGCCATCAGCTCAACCCGCGAAATTCCTGTTACGGGTGCGATCCCGACTCATGTGGCGATTGTCATGGATGGCAATGGCCGTTGGGCACACGCTCGTTTGCTCCCCCGTACCGCGGGTCACGCAAAAGGGGTTCAGTCGGTACGCCGCGCTGTTGAAACCTGCGGGGCGGCTGGGGTGAAATACTTAACTTTGTTTGCCTTCAGCTCTGAAAATTGGCGTCGCCCCGCCGAAGAGGTTTCGCTGCTCATGCGTCTGTTCGTGCAAGCGCTTGAGCGAGAAGTGGCACGTTTGCAAGAGCAGGGTGTTCGGCTTCACGTTGTCGGTGACTTATCGGCGTTCGAGCCTAAGCTTCAAGAGCTGATTGCTCAAGCGCAAGAAAAAACGGCTCACAACGACAAATTGCATCTGACCATTGCGGCCAACTATGGCGGGCGATGGGATATTCTGCAAGCGACACGGGCTTTGTTACGCGCCCGTCCTGAGCTGGCGACGGATCCGACTGGCCTTGACGAAACTAGCCTGGCACCTTATTTGTCAATGGCGTGGGCTCCTGAGCCCGACTTGTTTATCCGTACGGGTGGAGAGCAGCGAATTTCAAATTTCTTAATTTGGCAGATGGCCTACACAGAGCTCTATTTCACAGAGTGTTATTGGCCAGACTTTGGTGAAGAAGAACTGCACAAGTCGTTCGAGTGGTATCGAACCCGCGAGCGCAGATTTGGCAGAACGAGTGCCCAAGTGCATGCCGTTGCGACAAGCTGACGGGCATGCTCAAGCAACGATTGATCACTGCAGTTGTCTTGCTAGGCGTGTTGGCCCTAGTGGTTGCGGCGACATCACCTTGGCCGTTCTTGTTATTTTTGGCACTAGCCTGTGCCTGCGCGGGTTTTGAGTGGCTTAGGCTGACGCTTGGTATGCGCAGTATTTGGGCACCAGTCGGTGCCCTGGCTTTATTGGCGGTCTGCGCCTGGCAAGCCAAGCAATGGATTGGTGGAGACCTCACACCCGTTCTTGCCTTGCAAAGTATCGTTTGCCTCGCAGTTTTTCTTTGGCTCGCGCTTTTACTGCCCGCTTTGTGGCGCGCTCAGGTGTCGATGCCAACTTATCGTCTTGCAAATAGTTTGGCAGCTGTCGTGACTTTACTGGCAACTTGGGGAGCCCTGGCTTACTGGTATCTGCAGCGCGGTGCGCTGTTTGTCGTATCTTTGCTGATCGTTGTGTGGGTCGCTGATATTGCAGCGTACTTTGCAGGGCGAGCCTTTGGGCGTCATAAGTTGGCCCCTAGCATCAGCCCTGGCAAAACCCTTGAAGGAGCTTTCGCCGGGGTAGTCGGAGTCGTCGCGTGGTTGCTGATTTCAGCTCACTGGCCCCAAACCTTTGCGGCGAGTCTGCAGGCTCAAAGCTCTTGGATCGTACTGGTGCTCATGGGCGGGTTATTGGCGGTATTTTCGATCGCTGGCGATTTGTACGAATCATTGCTCAAACGCAGGGCGGGTGTGAAGGATTCGAGTCAGTTGCTGCCCGGTCATGGTGGCGTCTATGACCGTATTGATGCCGTTGTGGCCGTAGTGCCCCTTGGATTTTTGCTAATTGAGTGGCGGGCATGGTAACCCCAACGAGGGTCACTATTTTGGGCTCAACGGGCTCAATTGGTCAAAACACCCTTGATGTGATCGCTCGACATCCAAGTCGCTTTGTCGTGCATACGCTCACGGCGCATAGCCGTATGGATCTGTTGGCAAAACAAGCGTTCGACTCAAAGGCTGCGGCCGTCGCTGTGCCGACAGAAGCTGAGGCCGAGCGTTTTAAAACAGCCTGGGGAAGTACCCTAAAGCGGCCTGTTATCCGAGTCGGTGCTCAAGCGTTAGTTGAGGTGGCGAGTGACCCAGCCAGTCAAGCGGTCATGGCAGCGATTGTTGGCTCGGCCGGTCTGCCAGCCGCCTTGGCTGCCGCACAGGCCGGCAAACGCGTATTGCTTGCCAACAAAGAGGCCTTGGTGGCTGCAGGTTCAATCTTTATGGCTGCTGTGCGGGACTCAGGAGCCGAGCTCTTGCCGATTGACAGTGAGCACAACGCCATTTTTCAATGTTTGCCTCACCACGACCGAGCCAGCGCGCCAACGGGGCCGGCAGCGGGGGTACGTCGCCTGATTCTCACTGCCTCGGGCGGACCGTTTCGCAATCAACGCTGGGCTGACTTGGCGCAGGTTTCACCCGAACAGGCCTGTGCGCACCCCAACTGGAGTATGGGCAGAAAAATCTCAGTGGATTCGGCCACGATGCTGAATAAAGGGCTCGAGGTCATTGAGGCCCATCATTTATTCGCAATGCCGCCCGAGCGCATTAGCGTGGTGATTCACCCCCAAAGTGTGGTTCACTCGATGGTCGAGTATGCCGATGGCTCGGTCTTGGCCCAGCTCGGACAACCTGATATGCGCACGCCGATTGCCTATGGCTTAGGGTTTCCTGAGCGAATCGAGTCAGGGGTCGGGATGCTTGACCTTGCATTGGCCGGTCGCCTTGATTTCGCGCAGCCAGATCTTGAGCAACTGCCTTGTTTGGCTTTGTCGTTTCAGGCTCTCAAGGCTGGGCAGGGCGCTTGCATTGCCTTGAATGCCGCAAACGAGATCGCCGTTGCCGCGTTTCTTGACCGACGTCTTGCCTATACCGCCATTGCAGATGTGATCCATGCAACTTTAGACTGGCAATCGGGTCAACCTCACACTAGCCTGTCTTCTTTAGACGATATTATTACGCTAGACGAACGATCCCGCAGTGCCGCGCGTCGAGCGGCAACGGGCTAACCTCAACCGCGTTATTTTTGTAAAGACAAATATGCTTTTTACTGTGTTGGCGTTTTTGGTTGCCCTCGGTATTCTGATTACCTTTCACGAGCTCGGGCATTACTGGGTCGCGCGCTGGTGTGGCGTCAAGATCTTACGGTTTTCATTGGGGTTTGGACGAGTCCTGCTCAAACGTGTCGACCGCCACGGTACAGAATGGGTCTTGTCAGCCTTGCCCCTTGGAGGCTACGTCAAGATGCTTGACGAAGAGCAACAACCCGTCATTCACACGGCCACGCCCGTTCGCCAGAATCCGCAAAGTTTTCAGGCACAACCTGTTGGTAAGCGTATTGCGATTGTGGCTGCCGGACCGCTCTTTAACCTCATCTTGGCAGTGGTGTTTTACGCGAGTATCAACTTAGTCGGTACACAAGAACCTGCTGCAATTTTGTCTAAGCCGCCCGCGGCCTCTGCCGCCGCAATGGCCGGCTTGCAAGGGGGTGATCGGATCACCGCGGTCAACCAACAAACTGTCATGTCTTGGCCACAGGTGCGTTGGGCATTGCTGCAACTTGCTGCGGATGGCGGGCAGGTTGAAATCGCCCTCGAACGCGGTGGTAGCCCACTGACCCGTGTGCTAGAGGTTCCAGTAGCTGCTGATCCCGCCAGTGAAGATCCAATGCGCAGGCTGGGGTTGGCAGTGGGTGGTTCAACGCCGCAAATTCGGTCGGTGGTTGAGGCCAGTGTGGCGCAAGCCGCTGGGCTGTCGGTCAACGACTTAATCGTTGCCATCGGTGGCGAACGGCAGCCCGATGTGGCTCAAGTCATTCGCATCATTCAGGCACATGCCAATCAACCGCTTGCGCTTGAAGTTCAGCGCGAGGGCCAGATTCGGCAAATCACCTTAACGCCTGCGGCGGTCACGCTTGAAAACGGCAAAACTGTGGGTCGGGCAGGGTTTCAATTAGGTGGCAACTTACCCATGGTGGATGTGAGCTACGGCTTACTCGACAGTGTGTGGCTCGGCGTGACTAAAACCTACGATACCGCATGGTTTTCGCTCAAAATGATGGGAAAAATGCTGATTGGCGAGGTTTCGATCAAAAATATCAGCGGTCCGGTCACAATTGCGGATTATGCGGGGCAGACTGCGCGAATTGGGTGGGCTGCCTATATTTCGTTTCTGGCTTTGGTCAGCGTCAGCCTTGGGGTACTGAATTTACTGCCAATTCCCATGCTCGACGGGGGGCATCTGCTGTACTATCTAGTTGAAATCATACGTGGCAGTCCACCCTCGGCGCGCTCGGTCGACTGGGGTCAACGGGCTGGCATGGCAGTACTGGCAGGCCTGATGGTGATTGCCCTGTTCAATGACCTGGTTCGCGTTTTTAATTAGGTCTTTTCTGTCTTAAAATCGTGTGTTTATTTAATCAATGACCGTTAGCTTGTTTCAAGGATTGTTCAGAATGCCCGTCAGCCTGGATTACTTTAGCGCCCGTTGCCGGCCACTGTTGTCGACTCTTTTTTTGCGGGCATTGGTACTGTTGTGTTTCGCAGGCCCACTCTCGGCAAACGCTTTCGCGCCTTTTGTTGTGAGTGATATTCGTATTGAAGGCATTCAACGCACTGAAGCGGGTACTATTTTTGCGCAATTGCCGGTCAAGGTCGGCCAGCAGTTCACCGACGAACTTGCAACCGAAGCTGTACGCCGTCTGTATGCAACGGGGCTGTTCTCTGATGTTCGTATCGAAACTTCAAACCGGTTGGTGGTGGTTGTTG